>Ga0256837_1001323_pt1 | contig 17193 bp, 16 predicted proteins | sample 4562384metaG_FD_185976 | JGI IMG/M metagenome (GOLD analysis project Ga0256837, IMG submission 185976) | Hydrothermal vent microbial communities from Guaymas Basin, Mexico - 4561-384 | ecosystem: Environmental > Aquatic > Marine > Hydrothermal vents | place: Mexico: Guaymas Basin | collected...
TAATGATACTAACTTACATTTTGTAGTGTTTATCTTTGGTGTTGGTTCTATCTGATTTATAAACTCATTTTGCATAGAGAAATTATAACGAAGAGTTCTTAAAATTATATTTGACTAAGATAAGTTGAGTCGTATTGACTAAAGATAAGTGATAGTTCTTGCATCTATTTACTATTCTTTGATATGATAACGAATATAAAAAATTAAAGGATTTTAACAATGGCAAAACATCAGTTTCAAACAGAAGCAAATCAAATACTAAACTTAATGATACACTCACTTTACTCAAATAAAGAGATTTTTATTCGTGAGTTAGTTTCTAATGCTTCAGATGCATTAGACAAGTTAAATATGTTAGTTTTAACAGACGAAAAGTACAAAGATGTAGCGTTTAACCCTCGTATAGACATCGTAGCGAACAAAGAGGCTAAAACTCTTACTATTAAAGATTCTGGTATCGGTATGAATGAAGAGGATTTAATGAACAACCTTGGTACTATCGCTAAGTCTGGTACAAAAGCATTCTTAGAAAATCTTACTGGAGACCAAAAAGAGGATTCAAACTTAATAGGTCAATTTGGTGTTGGTTTTTATGCTTGTTTTATGGTTGCAGACAAGGTAGAAGTTACAACGAAAAAAGCTGGTGAAGATCAGGCTCTTTTATGGACTAGTGCAGGGGATGGCTCTTTTGAGATAGAGAATGCTACACAAGAGGGTCACGGTACTACTATAGTTATGCACCTGAAAGATGATGAAGATGAGTTCTTAGAAGTACATCGCATTGAAACTATTATCAAAAAATACTCTAACCATATCCCTTTCCCAATTTTTATGGATAAAGAGAAACATATTCCAGCTGTTATGGATGATGAGGGGAAAGAGGAGTTAGAACCTTCAAGAACTGAGATAGAAAATGTTCAGATTAACCGTGCAAATGCACTCTGGACTATCGCTAAAAAAGATATCTCAGATGAGGAGTACAAAGACTTTTATAGCTCTATCGCACACTCAAATGAAGAACCATTAGCTTGGATGCACAATAAAGCAGAGGGTGCAGTTGAATACACTACACTTTTTTACATTCCATCAAAAGCACCTATGGATATGTATAGAGTTGATTACCAAACAGGTATCAAACTTTATATTAACCGTGTTTTCATTACTGATGATGAAAAAGAATTGATGCCAACATATTTACGTTTCTTACGTGGTGTAATCGACTCTAAAGATTTACCACTTAATGTGTCTCGTGAGATTTTACAATCAAATGCTGTTATGAATAAGATTCAAAAATCATCTGTGAAAAAAGTTCTTTCAGAGCTTAGTAAAATGGCGAAAAAAGATAGTGAAAAATATGATGCTTTCTACTCAGAATTTGGAAATGTTCTTAAAGAGGGTCTTTATAGTGACTTCGATAACCGTGAGAAAATCTTAGAGCTTATGAAGTTTAACACTCTTAACTCTGATTCTACTGTAATGATAGAAGAGTTTATCAAAAATGTTGATGAAGAGAAAAAAGAGATCTATTACTTAACTGGTAAATCTTCTTTAGCAATGTTAAAATCTTCTCCTGCATTAGAGCGTTTTAAAGCTAAAGGTATTGATGTACTTGTTCTTAACGAAGAGGTTGATACTATCATTTTCCCAATGGTAACTGAGTATAAAGATTACAAACTTGTTCCAGTAGCTGATGCGAAGTTTGAAGAGAGTGAAGAGGAGAAAAAAGAGGAAGAAGAGGTTGCAAAAACTTATGAAGGTCTTGCAAAAACTTTTAAAGATGTTCTCGGTGAAGCAGTTAAATCTGTTGAGACTACATCTGAGTTAGTTGATTCTCCTGTTGCTATCAAGATAGACAAAGAAGATCCTTCTTACCAAATGGCACAGATGATGAAACAGATGGGTCAGGGTGGTGATATGCCAGAACCAGCTCCAATTTTTATGATTAATCCTAAAAATGAGTTAATCAAAAAACTTAATGATTCTTCAGATACAAATCTAGTTGAAGATGCAGCTCATGTTCTACTAGATCAAGCAAAATTATTTGATGGTCAAGAGTTAAGTGATACTGCTGATTTTATTTCAAGACTTAATAGAATCATAACTAAAGCGATATAATTAAGATAACAAGTGCTTTATAGTGCTTGTTATCTTCAATAAATAGGAATATATAGCTAGGTTTTATATAAATAATGTTATTTTATGCTCATGAATGAAAAAATTAAACTAGAAAGACGGAAAAATAGAAATAAAGATATTCGTGATCTTGTTGCAAATGCAAAAAAAGTTTATTCTAAATTTTTCTCTAAAGAGTACAAATATAATGTTACTGAAGCTATGGATGAGTTAGGACTTGATGATGAACTGATTTATCATCTTGTAGAAGATTATGTAGCTCAAATTATTAAATCAATTGCTAATTTTGAGCGTTTAATATATGAACTACAAAATGCAAAAGATGCAAAGAAAGAGTTAGATTATACAGAACTTAGAGAATTAGCACACAAGAACTTAGGTGTGGCAAGAAATCTACGCATTAAAGATGGGGAAGAAGTTCTTTATCATTTAATGCATGACGATGAGTTAGAGTATCTTTTTACTTGTGTAGAGGCACTTCATGCTTCAGCTGTATGCCTAAAGCCTGAATGTGCTTTTAATACAATACAACTGTTAGAAGTAAAAAGTAGTTTTTAATACTATCTATTTTTCATAGAGTGAGATATGATTTGCAGCTTTCCTTTTGGTTTACCTAAAGGGATATCTTGCTTCTTTTTAATGGGAAGTGCAAATGTTAAAAGTATAAAAATAAATGAAAATATTACTCCTCCAAGTGCACTTAAAATAAGTTTTAATTTAAAATCTTTCATCTTTCCCATCTTCATGAGTCATATAAATCCAAAACTCTTTATATGTATGACCTTTATTTAAAAAATATATTTGAAGTATAGCAACTCTATACAAGGTAATTAACATTTTTGCAAAAGGTATAAAAAGGCTCAGTTTTACTATTAAGGGTTGCTCTTTATCCCCTTTAGAGCTTATCATCTCTTGCATTCCAATATTATTGGATAAATAAATTCCGAAGAGTATAGAAAAGAAAAAGTTTAACACCAGTCCAAAGATTATATATGCAGCAAAATCTTGCTCAAACATTCCAGCTATCATAAATATTAGTTCCTATAGTTTGTTTTTTAAGTATAGGACATTTTATCAGAATAAACTTTTATTATTCATAACTTTTTATTCTTTTTTTTGTATAAAATGTTCCAAAGGGAATTAATGATGCTATAAAAAAAAGTGAAGTTTCCCCGAATGCCCATTTACTCTCTCTCCAAGCCAATACTAAAAATCCCAAAAATAGTGCAAATAAAGCACCATGAATTGTTCCAGCAATTTTAACCGCGATAGTAAAACCTAAGATATATTTTAAAGGCATAGCAATAAAAAGTAGTATTAAAAATGAATACCCCTCTATTGTATTAATAAGTCTGAATTTTTTTACACTCTTTGTCATAAGCTCTCCGTGTATAATTTTTATAAGTATATAATCAAAAAGTAACAATCAAGTCAATTCTAAAATAATAAAAGAATATCAAAGTTTTTTTAAACATCTTTACACTATACTAAGCCCACAAATTATGGATAAAGGTAATTTTATGGAAACTAACCTCGTAATCGAAGGGTTTAAATTTATGGGACTAGGGATGGGAACAGTGTTCTTATTCTTAATAGTAATGATTTTAAGTATGAATATCATGTCTAAAGTACTTCATAAGTTTTTTCCTGAACCAGAAGTAAGCGCAGTTGCTAGTAGTACTACTACAGCTCCACAAGATAACAAAAAAGTTATTGCAGCAATTACAGCAGCAATTAAACATCATAGAGAAGGTTAAGGATAATAATGGCTAAGAAATTTATAGATGTAATGGATACAACTTTTAGAGATGGCTTCCAATCAGTTTATGGTGGTCGGGTTCTAATGAATGACTTTTTTCCAGCTGTTGAAGCTGCAAAAATGGCAGGCATAAATCACTTTGAATTCGGTGGTGGTGCAAGATTTCAATCTTTATACTTCTACTTAAGAGAAGATGCTTTTGAAATGATGGATAAATTCCGTGAACTTGTTGGACCAGATGCTAATCTTCAAACACTCTCTCGTGGTGTTAATACAGTTATGCTTGATACTGGTTCAAAAGAACTTATAGACCTTCATGCAAAAATGTTTAAAAAGCATGGAACAACAACTATTCGTAACTTTGATGCACTTAATGATGTTGAAAATCTTAAGTACTCAGGTGAAAGAATCTCTCATCATGGTTTAAAACATGAAGTAGTTGTAACTATGATGGATTTACCACTAGGTTGTAGTGGCGCTCATGATGTTGAGTTTTATGAAAAAACTCTTCGTGATATTTTAGATGCAGGTATTCCTTATGATAGTATCTGTTTTAAAGATGCATCTGGAACTTCAAATCCTCAAAAAGTTTTTGAAACTATTAAAATGGCTCGTGCTTTAGTTGGTGAAGATACACATCTCCGTCTTCATACTCATGAGACTGCTGGTGTATCTGTTTCTGCTTATATGGCAGCTTTAGAAGCTGGTATTGATGGTATTGATATGGCTGCTGCACCTGTAAGTGGTGGAACAAGTCAACCAGATATTTTAACTATGCTTCATGCTACAAAGGGAATGAACTTTGACCTAGGTGGACTTGAAATTGGTAAAATACTTACTTATGAAAAAGAGTTACAGTCATGTTTAAGTGATTACTTTATGCCACCAGAAGCGACAATGGTTTCTACTGTGATTCCATTCTCACCAATGCCAGGTGGTGCACTTACTGCAAACACTCAAATGATGCGTGATAATGATATTTTAGATAGATTTCCAGAAGTTATTGCTGCTATGCAAGAGGTAGTTGAAAAAGGTGGTTATGGTACTTCTGTAACTCCAGTTTCTCAGTTTTACTTCCAACAAGCACTTAACAATGTTATGCAAGGTCCATGGAATGCAATTGCACCAGGATATGGAAAAATGGTTCTTGGTTATTTTGGTAAGACTCCTGTAGCTCCAGATCCTGAAATTGTAAAAATTGCTTCAGAGAAGTTAGGGCTAGAGCCTACAACTGAAAATGCAATAGATATTGCTGATGCAGATGAGACAAAATCTCTTCAACATGCGATTGATGAACTTAAAGCAGTAGATCTTGAAATTACTGAAGAGAACATCTTTATTGCAGCTGCATGTCAAGAGAAAGGTATCGCGTTTTTACAAGGTAAAGGCGAGTTAAATGTACGTAAAATATCAGAAATGAAAAACGATTGTGAAGGAAGTTCAATGGGTAATGGAAATTATACAGTAGTAGTAAATGGTGAAAAATTTAGTGTTCAGGTTGCAGAGGGTGATGCAGATATTCAAGTTACAGCAGTAAATGGTGAATCAGCAGCCACTTCAGCTCCGACAGCATCGGGAACTGATATAGAGATTAAAGCTCTTCTTCCAGGTAGTGTTTGGAAAATAGTTGCTAATCCAGGTCAAAGTGTAAATGAGGGTGATGTAATTTTAATCCTTGAGTCTATGAAAATGGAAATCGATGTTATCGCACCAAAAGGTGGAGTAATTAAATCTATTAACGTTGCTACAAATGACAAAGTTGTAGAAGGTCAAGTAGTAGCAGTATTAGGATAGCCAAATGAAATTTTTTGTTTTAAAATTACTAGCACTTTTTATGGTGTTTAGCTTTACTTCTGTAAGTGCCAATAGTGAAGCACATTCAGAATCTGTGTCAATGCATAAAGAAGAGACTTATCAAACTAAGCCTTTTAGTGAAATGATTACTGGATTTTTAAAATCAACAGGTATCAGTGCATTTATGAACCCAAATCCAGATGAGCTAAGTGCAAATGGGAAAAAGATGAGTGACTTCAATAAGTCATGGGGTCGTATCATTATGATTCTTCTTACTTTTTTCCTTTTTTGGTTAGCAATTAAGAAGGGTTTTGAACCCTTACTTCTTCTCCCTATCGCATTCGGTGGTTTACTAGCTAATATTCCAGTTGCTGGAATAGGTGGACCTGATGGATTTTTAGGTGTTATTTATAGTATGGGTCTCTCTAATGAGATGTTCCCAATTATCATCTTTATGGGTGTTGGAGCTATGACTGACTTTGGTCCACTTCTTTCAAACCCTAAAACTGCACTTCTTGGTGGAGCTGCACAATTTGGTATATTTGGAACACTTGTTGGTGCAGTTGCACTTTCACAAGCTGGTTTTGTAGATTTTACTCTACAACAAGCATCAGCTATCTCTATCATTGGTGGAGCGGATGGTCCTACATCTATCTTTATCGCTACTAAACTTGCTCCTGAACTTTTAGGTGCTATCGCAGTTGCTTCTTACTCATATATGGCTATGGTTCCTATTATTCAACCTCCAATTATGAAAGCATTAACGACTGAGGCAGAGCGTAAGATAAAAATGACTACACTTCGTCATGTGTCACGTTTAGAAAAATTAGTATTTCCAGTAATGGTTCTTACTCTTGCTATCTTAGTTTTACCAGAATCTACACCACTAATCGGTGCATTTATGTTTGGTAACTTTTTAAAAGAGTCTGGTGTTGTTGAGCGTCTTAATGATACTCTTCAAAACTCACTTATTAATACTGTAACTATTTTCTTAGGTCTTGGTGTTGGTTCTAAACTAGCAGCAGATCAGTTCTTAGTTCCTGAAACTATGTTTATTATGGTTCTTGGTATTATCGCTTTCTCTGTAGGTACTGCAGCAGGTGTATTAATGGCAAAATTAATGAATATGTTCCCAGGACACAAAATCAATCCATTAATTGGTTCAGCTGGTGTTTCAGCCGTTCCAATGGCAGCTCGTGTATCTAACAAAGTTGGTATGGAGTATGACAGAACAAATATGCTTCTAATGCATGCAATGGGTCCAAATGTTGCAGGTGTTATCGGTTCAGCTGTTGCAGCTGGTGTTCTAATCTCACTGTTCCAGTAATCTGGCACAAAAATCTACATAGCAATGCCTTGTATGCATTGCTACTCTTCTCTCTTTTTACTTAATTGTCTTTAATCTATTTATTTATGAAGAGAGGATTTCTCTCATGAATTTTCATGAGAGTTATTTAGGAGTATAAAGAAGCTCTTTAAAGTTTACTGCATTACCGATACAATAAGTGGAATAATATTATGACTTTTAGTCTTATCTATAAAACCATCTGCACCAAGTACTTCAGCCTCTCTTTTATTGTTACTACCTGTCATTGAGCTATTTACAATAATAGGAATATCTTTAGAAAAAGGATTCGCTCTAAGTGTTTTAATAACAGTAAATCCTGACATCTCAGGCATCTCTATATCTGTAATAATTGCAGGAATTTGATTTGCATTTTCTTGAAGACTTGCTACATAATCAACAAGCTTTTTCCCATTATCGAAGAGTTGCATATTAATATTTGCATTTCTAAAAATTTGAATAAGTGCACGTTGCGCAGTTTTAGAGTCTTCCGCAATAAGTACAGTTCCATTTTGTAGTTTTGGAGGTATTGATATATCGACAAGATTAGCAGTATCTGCTACTACATCGACCATTGCCTGTGGTATAACATCTGAAAGAAGTTTTTCATAATCAAGTATAAGACATAAAGAGCCATCTTCAAGTCTAGTATCATTCATAACAACACCATCATCTTTAAGTCTATAACTATCTGGTGCATGCATTTCATTCCAGTTTTTCTTGATAACTCTAAATGCAGACATAATTCTAAGACCTATAATTACACCATTAAAATCACAAATCAAGATATTTGATTTTTCAATCTCTTCATGAGTTAGTGTAGTTCCTAACCAAGATGGGAGGTTTAATATAGGAATCTGAAGTCCACGAAGAATAATAGTACCTTCAAGAAGAGGGTGTGATGATGGAATCTGAGTTAAGTAATGATTTTTTGATTCTACAACTTCTCTCGTTTTAAAAACATTAATAGCATAGTATGCAGAATCTTCTTTTTCACTTATTCTAAAAACCAATAGTTGAAGTTCATTATTTTTTGCAAGATTTGTAGCAGCATCAACTTTATCTAACATAGACATAGGCATACCCTTTTTTTAGTATATAGTATCATAATACCAAAAATCTAATGAAATATTCTTGAATATTAATAATGTAATGTTAAAATAGATATAATTGATTCAAAGGATATACAAAATTATGAAATTATTTCTACTTATTTTTCTTAGCTTTTCAGCACTCTATGCAAATGTTTACTACTCAAAGGTTGAGCCTTATGAGATTAAAAAAATTAGTTCTAATGTTATCGGTGTAGTAGATGTTGTTGATGAAAATTTACTAGGTGTAAAACTTTCCAATAAAGCCTATATCACAATAGATTCTCAACTTGATAAAGATGAACTCAAATATACTAATGAGAAGTTAAAATACTCAAAAGCAACTTTAATTGTCAATGAAGAGATTTTAAACAATCTTAAAATGTCTGTAATCAAAAAGAGAGATAATTACAAAAAAGTTCAGGCTATGAAAATAAAATCACTTGTTGAAAAAGATAGAGAATTTTATGATTTAGTAGCAAGTGAGAACTCATTCTTATCTACACAAAAAGAGTTAAACTCTCTTAAAACACAGATAGCAGACTTAGAGCTGAGAAAAGCACAACTTATAAGAAGTATTAGCGATAAAACTTTAAAAAATAGTGGTTATACACTCTATTCTTTAGATGTGAAAGAGGGTCAAGTAGTAAACAAAGGAACTCCTCTTGCAACAGTTGTTGATACAAATAGAGCACTTTTAACTATATATCTAAACTTTGAAGATGTAGCTAATGCGAAGAGTAAAGTTGTCTATATAAATGGTCAAAAAACATCTTATAAAGTTGATAGACTTCTAAATATTGCAGATAGTAAAAATATCTCAAAATATATGGCACAAATAGTTATAAAAGCTCCAAAAATATTTTCTAAGTTAGTAAAAATTGAGCTGAAAGATAAATAGCATGAGTAAAAATATTACGGCTTGTCCCCTTGACTGTTTTGATGCTTGTAGTATGGAGTATGACGGTTCAAAGCTTATAGCAAAAAAAGAGGGATATACAGAAGGTTTTTTATGTCCTCATCTTAATCATTATGATACTTTTAAGCGAATAACTACACCGAGATATAAGGGTGAAGAGATAGGTATGGATGAGGCTCTTGAAAAGTTAAAAGAGATAGTAAACTCATCATATGCAAGTGAAATTCTACACTATAAAAGTCAGGGAAATTTTGCTCTTATGCAAGGGGTTACGGAACACTTTTTTGCACAACATGGGGCTATTTTAACAAATGGTTCACTCTGTGATGGTGCTGGTGAAGCTGGTATTTTAGAGGGGAGGGGCAGTAATAAAAATATGCCTTTAAGTGAGATAGCAAAATCAGAAGTCGTTATTGTGTGGGGAAGAAATCCTCATACAACTTCTTCTCATCTACTTCCACTTTTAAAGGAAAAAACTCTTATTGTAATAGACCCAGTAAAGACTAAAATAGCAAAAATGGCAGATTTATATATTCAGATTAAGCCTCATACAGATATATATTTAGCGATGTTGATAGCTCGTTTTTTACATATAAATGATGAGTGTGATGAAGAGTACTTAGAAGAGTTTGCTAGTGAGTTTGAAGAGTACTATGAGCTGACTCAAACAGTTAGAATTAAGTCTATGCTTGAACATATGGAGATGACATTAGGTCAAGTCGGTAAAATTATTGAACTCATTAAAAACAAAAAAGTAGCCATAGTTTGTGGGGTTGGCGTTCAAAAGTATAGAGATGGTGCTGATATTTTAAGAGCCATAGATTCTATAGCTGTAGCCTTAGGACTTTTTGGTAAAGAGGGTTGTGGAGTTGCATATTTAGGAAACTCTCAAGAGCATATAAGTTCACCTTTTAAGAGTAAAGCAAAAAGAGTCTCTAAAGTAGATACTGCATTTGATGAGTATAAAACAGTTTTTATTCAAGGAGCGAATCCACTCTCTCAAATGCCAAACAGACAAAGAGTAAAAGAGTCAATCTTTCATACTCAAAATGTGGTCTATTTTGGACTTTATGAGAATGAAACAAGTGCTATTGCTGATTTAATCATTCCTGCTAAAACATTTTTAGAAAAAGATGATATACGAACTTCATACTCCCATAATGCACTCCTGCCTATGCCAAAACAGATAGAGAGTAAGATAGGGATAAGTGAATATGACTTAACAAATTATCTTTGTAAAGAGTTTACTATTGACCTAGAAACAGAAAGCTATTATTTAGAGTATTTCAAAAAATTTGCTCAAAAAAATAGTGATGGAAGTTTAAGTGTCAAAGGAAGAGAAGAGATTCCTTATCAAGATGGATTTGATACTGATGATGGAGAGTTTTTATTTTTAGAAGAGTTAGATATAGATAGAAAAGCAAATAAAATCACACTCACTAAAAACAGAGGAAAAAAATCAAAAGTGAGTAATGAACTCTATCTCATAACTCCAAAAGCAACAAAGAGTTTGAACTCTCAGTTTATACGTGAGTCAAATGTCTATCTTCATAGCTCCTTAGGATTTAAAGAGGGTGAAGAGATAAGGATAGAGTCCTCTTCTGGATCTTTAAGCCTTTGTGTAAAGTATAATGATGATTTAAGAGTAGATTGTATCTTGATTTATAGTGGAACGAAAGGAGTAAATAATCTGACTTGTTCAGATCACTCTTATGAAGGAAATGCCGCTGCTTATCAGGAGAATCGTGTAACTATTTGCTAGTCATCCGGTTAACTCCCCAAGGTAAAGAAGCATCTATATTTTTTAAAAAGTATTGAGATACACTATCAGTATAGTTCTCTGTTAATTGTTGAAAAATTATAGTGGCGTTTGGAATATCATCTTTAATATAAGCATCTAAAGCTCTGTCATAAAGCTCTTTCATCTCTCTTGATTTAGTAGAGGTTGGCATGAGTTCGTAGAGTATAACAGGTTCTTCTTTCCCCTTTACTACCACAGGTTCTATTTTTCTATATATAAAGTCACTACTTAATTGTTGAGCTGTAAACTCTGTTATGAGTATATTGACTCCGTAGTGTTTAGTTATAGACTCAACTCTTGAAGCAAGATTTACACCATCACCCATTACTGTATAGTTGAAACGCTGGTTTGAACCCATATTTCCAACAACAACTTCTGCTGTATTTATCCCAATTCCTATATGGAGAGAGGGGATGTTTTCTTCCTCTAACTCTTTGTTAAGTAGATTAAGTTTCTCTATCATATCTAAGGCAGAGAGACAAGCTTGATTGGCATGATCTTCTACATCAACAGGTGCATTAAAAAATGCCATAACAGCATCGCCTATGTATTTGTCAAGCATACCTTTGTGTTCTAAAACAGAGTCTGTCATAGGTGTGAAGTATCTATTGAGAAGTTTTACAAGAGAGTTTGCATCCATGGACTCAGATATAGTCGTAAAGCCACGAATATCACTAAAGAGAATACTCAATTCTCTGTTCTCCCCTCCAAGAGTTAGGGAGTCTGGATTTTTAACAAGCTCTTTTAAAAGATCAGGGGAGAGGTATGCTGAAAAAGCATCTTGAATAAATTTACTACTTTTTTCCTCTTGTGCAAAGGCTAAGAGCTCTATTGAAATTGTAGAGAAGAGTATCCCTATAAGTGGGTAAAAAAGATCAATATAAATCATATCATAGACAAATAGATAACGAACTACTATATAAATTATTATATAGGAAAATATATTTAAAGTGACTCTTAGAGCAATTTTTTTAATAAAAAAGAGCAATAAAAGTGGTAGCAAGATAAGAAAAACCATAATGATACTACTAGCATATTTAGGTTCATTTATCAGATGGTTCTCTAAAAAGTTGGAGATAAAGGTATAGTGAAGTAGTGGACCATATAAACGCCCAATAGGTGTACTAGCTACATCCCCTGAACCTATCTCTGTAATTCCTAAAATTACTATCTTATCTTTGAAATAGCTCTCATCTATTTTCCCCTGTGCTACATCTAAAAATGAGACGATATTGTACTGCTCTTTTTTGTAAAAGTTGAGTCTTATAAAACCTTTTTCATTGAGTTTTATTTTTGTGTTGTTGAGTGAAACTACATTCGGAGATACTCTTTTTATATCACTATCAAATTTCAGTCTCAGTGCTTGAATCCCTAGAGATGGAAAAAGTTTGTCATTAAAATAGACAGCTACAGGATATGAACGTAAAAGTTGGTCACTTTCGGCAAGTGTTGAAAAACTGCCTGATAGGCTACAACTCTCTAAAATAGGCAGTATATTTATCTCAGCAAAGGGTGCAGAGACAAATTGAGGGTTATTGTACTTTGAGATTTGAGATTGTAGTAAGTCTAGGGCTGAATCATCTAAAATATCTAACTCTTCTTCTGGTATAAACTGTGTGGATGTTTGTCTTAAAAAAAAGCCACAAACACTTGCATTAAGATTTTCTATGGAAGAGGAGAGTGCTTGATCTGAACTCTTTGAAGTTGGTTCTGAAAAAATCATATCCATCAATACAATTTCAGCTTGATTAAGATGTTTTATCCCTAAAGCGATTTTTTCTCTATTCCACGGCCAACGTCCAAAGGCATTTACACTCTTTTCATCTACTGCAACAAAGACAATATCTTTGTTTGGCTCTTTATCTTGAAGTTCAAAGTTGATGTCATTAAAACGAAGTGAAAAACTCTCAAATGGTTCTACTTTATTGAGTTGCAAAAGTAGAGTAGTTGTTAAAACAGCTACTGTAACTAGAACATATAGGAGCTTTTCTTTCATTTTTTTAGTTCATTTTCTCTATAAGTTTATCAAAATAATCAAAGGCTTTTTTATCGCTTTCGCCAAAACTATCCTCTTTTACTTTACTACCATCAAATGAGATACGGTGAAGTGCATGAAGATCAAACTCTTTAGTGATTATTGGTTTTTCATATTTAGTATAACTATCTTTTTTATACTTTTCAAACTCATCTTTTTCATGCTGTATCGCTGCTTCTGATTGTGCTTTAAATGCACTAAATTCATCATCAAGTTTTTTTCTATAGAGTTCAAACTCAGCGTTTAAACTTGTTACACCTATAAGTCCCTCTTTAAGTGTAACTGATTCATTTTCAGTAGCATTGATGATGAACTTTGTCCCTTTAATCCCTATAACGGCAAAAGGTGTCTCTATTTTTAAAGAGTTTTTAGCATCTCTTGATGTGATAGAGTAGAGAACCTTACCCTCTATCTGTTGTGCTTCATAAACTGATGTAAAGTGAATAGTTGAACGTTGTGCTAAGACTATCAAAGAGCCATCAATAAGTTTTATCTCAATACTTGAATTACTTGATGTAGTGACTAAATCACCAGCTTTTATATCTATGTTTGAAGTGACTTTTTTCTTTTTGATTGAACCTTCACTTTTTACTTTGATAGTACCATTAAAAGATTTTATTTTTCCAACAATGTTTTGTGCATTTAAAACAGTAAATAGACTTAGTAGGGCAGATATAAACAGTAGTCTCATTTTATTTCTCCATGATTAATAATTAGTAATATTATATCATTTTTTGAATTGATATGGTGTTTTTTATGAGGTTTGTTTAAATTAGAAAGAATTTATGTAAGACTAAAGGCTAAAGAGCCTTTAGCAAGTGGAGTTGGTAACTACTGAGCTACTTCAACTACAGCAGCAGTTGATTCCCAAATACCGTGTTTAGTACAGTAACCATGTGCAACTAGGTTAAGTTTTTTACCCATTGGACGGATAGTGAAAGTTACTTCACAGTGAGATTTCTCATTTCCAAGTGTACCTGGAACAAAAGTAGCCATTGCTAATTTTGTGTCACCATTGAAAAGAGTGATTGATTCGATGTAGTGATCGAAATCATCTGGGTGAGTATATTCGTTACCCATTTTAACGTTAACTTTTAAAGTTTCGCCTTTTTTAGCATCCCCGATTACAGTGATAAATGGTGAGTGACGATCGATTAAATCTTTTTTAGCTTCTCTTTCTACGTTGTCTATATTTTCATATACATGTATTTTTGGCATATTAAATTCCTTTTTATATTTATGTTGTAATTGTATCGTCTAAATCTTTATACTTATCATAAAGAAGAAGAAGTTCCTCTTCTTTAAGTTTTTTTTTATAAACTATCTCTTGAAAGTAGCATTTTCTATAATCACAGGATAAAAGTAACCATAACCAAAATCTTTCTCTTTTACTAAAATACCTGTAGCATAGATAACAGTTCCTATAGAAGGAAGAGTTTTAGTTGAAGTAAATACTAAATCATTCATATTTGAAAAACGACTACCATCTTGAAGATGGAGCCAATTTCGTTTCATAATAGCATTTGATACTTTTGTTACTTCTCCTTTTACTGTAACAAGTTTCCCTTTGTATTTCTCAGGATGTGCAAAAATTTCAGCGATAGTTAATGTCCCTTTCTCTTGATATTTTGACTCCATTTTATCTGCTTTTAGTTGTTTAGGTTTGTGTGTAGTCTCTTGCGTCGAAGCTCCTGCAAATAAAATATTTTTAAAAGTACGATTGAGTGTTTTAGAGTGAAAGTTCTTCATCCATCCCTGTTCACTAAACTTAATAGTATCTCCAACTTTAACAGCTCTTTGTGTCATAGCTATCCAGTATGAGTTTTTTCCATCAGCTACTTTCATATATGTATAGCCACCACTATTGAGTGTTTCAAGTACCTTTGCAGAGTGATTAGTAGATGCCCAAACACTACATGATAGAACTAATGCTAATATTATTTTTTTCATATAAATCCTTTTAAATTTGAAAATATTTAGATTATTATTATATAACCTTAAACAAAAATGCAGTTGAATATTGACAGTTTAATAGTAGCCATTTTACTTATGATAGGTATTAAACTTCTAAAAAAAAATAAATTTAATTATAGATGCTTCAAAAAGTATATTTTAACCAAAATATTGATAAAATCAGGGTAATTATAATATAAAAGAGACTAAATATGTTAAAACCATTACTTATCGAAATCGGCGTTGAAGAGCTTCCAGCAGTTCCACTTTTAAAAGAACTTAAAAATATAGAGACGAAATATGCAAAAATTTTAGAAGAGTATGCACTTCTTTGTGAGTTTGAATTTTACTACACTCCTCGGCGTTTAGTGATTTGGCATAGAGAGTTTAAAGTGTCACAAGAGGACTCAGTTGAAGAGTTTTTCGGCGCTCCTTTAGCAGTTGCTTACAGAGATGGAGTGGCTACTCCTGCGGCAAATGGTTTTGCTAAAAAATGTGGTGTTTCACTAGAAGAACTTAGCTCAGCAGAGAAAAATGGTAAAGAGGTTCTTTACTACAAAAAAGATGTGGCAGGTAAAAGTGCAACAGAATTACTTCCTGAGATGATAGAAAAATGGATAAAATCTTTAGAGTTTGGAAAAACTATGAGATGGGGAAGCTCTTCTGAGAGCTTTATCCGTCCTATCAGATGGGTAAATGTAATGCTCAATGATGAGCTAGTACCTCTTACTCTTTTTGGTGTAGACTCTTCAAAAGTGACTTTTGTTCATCGTATCAGTAAGTTTGGTGCTTCAGAAGTGAGTGGTGCAAAAGAGTATTTTGAAACACTTAAAGCTGGTGGTGTTACACTCTTTCCAGAGGTTCGTGCTGAGAAAATAAACGCCGATTTTAAAAAGATAGAGAAAGAGAGTGGTTTAACTATAGAGGTGGATGAAGAGCTTTTTGAAGAAGTTGTGGCTATTACAGAGAATCCTACTGCACTTTTAGGCTCTTTTGATGAAGCATTTTTAAGACTTCCTCCTGAGGTTATCATCACATCTATGAAAGAGCATCAGCGTTACTTCCCAGTCTTTAAAGATGGCAAACTTATCAATAAGTTTGTGGTTGTTTCAAATGCACTTACTGATGACTTTAGTGAAGTTATCGCAGGAAACGAAGTTGTTCTTCGTCCACGTTTAGCTGATGGACTCTTCTTCTGGGACAATGACCTTAAAAATGGGCTCTCAATAGCTGGACTTGAAAAAATTACTTTCTTTAAAGGGCTTGGAACAGTTGCAGATAAGATAGCAAGAGAATCAAAAATAGCTAATGTCCTTTTTGATAAGTTTGGATTAGCATGTAAAAAAGAGGATTTAAACAGAGCTGTAGAGTTAGCAAAAGCTGACCTTATGAGTGAGATGGTTTATGAATTTACAGAGCTTCAAGGGCTTATGGGTGGTTACTATGCACTAGAACAGGGTGAGAGTGAGGCTGTGGCAACTGCCATAACTGAGCAGTATCTTCCTGATGGTGAAGAGAGTGCTTTACCATCGACTCCACTGAGTGCCGTAGTTGCTATGAGTATAAAACTAGATACTCTTTTAGGACTCTTTTCAGTAAACCAAATTCCTACAGGTTCTCGTGACCCATTTGCTCTTCGCCGTGCAGTAAATGGAATAGTTCGCATAGTCAATGAGTTTGGATTTGAGTTTGATATAGTAGAAAGTATGAGAGAGTTATCAGCTTCATATGCTGAGATAGATTTAGAAAAATTAGAAAACTTTATGATAGAGCGTCTTAAACGTTACTATAAAGTAAATCCATCTATCATTCAAGCAGTTCTCTCTTCAGGTGAGAGAGAGTTATCTGCCTTAAGTGGTAAGATAGAAGCTCTTAGCAACCTTGTAGATTCTGAAGGTTTTGCTGAAGTGAGTTCTACTTTTAACCGTGTAGCAAACATCACAAAAGATATAGATCTAAACGCCGACTTAGTTATAAACGCCAATCTCTTTGAAGAGGAAGCAGAAAAAACTCTCTATGCAAAGTATAGTGAAGTGATAGCTCAAAGTTATGAGAGTTATGAAGCCGAACTAGATGCACTCCTAGGACTAAAACCAGAACTAGATAACTTCTTTACAAACGTAATGGTAAACACCGAAGATGAAGCCGTAAAAGCAAATAGAAAATCTTTAGTAGCTAGTGTTTATAAAAGCATTTTAAAAATAGCAGATATTAAAGAGGTTAGTGTTTAGCACTAGCTTCTTTTTTAAAAGGTATAAATATTTCTCTCTCTCATTCCCAATGTCCTCATTGGGAATATAAGTACCTATCCAAAAAGAATACCAATTTATCTTTGAACCACTAAAGGGTAAAATTTCTCCTTA
>Ga0256837_1001324_pt1 | contig 17189 bp, 14 predicted proteins | sample 4562384metaG_FD_185976 | JGI IMG/M metagenome (GOLD analysis project Ga0256837, IMG submission 185976) | Hydrothermal vent microbial communities from Guaymas Basin, Mexico - 4561-384 | ecosystem: Environmental > Aquatic > Marine > Hydrothermal vents | place: Mexico: Guaymas Basin | collected...
CCTGCTATGTAGCTGGCTTCAAGCATATTTTTATTGATAGATTCAAACCCGCTTTGAAGAGGCTGTACCATAAAAGGAAGAGAATAAAAACATGATGCAATTACGAGCCCTGTAAAAGAGAAAACAAGTTTAATCCCAAAAGTATCTTCAAAAAACGCTCCTATTGGGGAGTTGTAAGAGAGTGCCCATAAGATGTAAAATCCCAAAACAGAAGGGGGCAGGACAATGGGTAGTGCAGTAAGGGCTTCTAAAAAAGGTTTGAGTTTTGAGTGTGTTTGTGAGAGATACCACGCAAGGGGCAATGCTACAACAAACAAGATGAGTGATGTGAGTGCTGCTAGTTTAAAAGAGAGTAGAAATGGTGCAAAATGTAAAGCTTCCATTACACAACCTCTTGCGATATTGATATATCACTTGCGTGTAGTAGTGCGTAAAGTGTGTCACCTGTTTTTATTGCAAGTGTATCGCATATACGGCGAAGGACCATCACTTCTAAGAGTTGTTTCTCAAAACGGAGGGTAACCATACTTACAATATCCCCTTTCTCTATACCCTCTACGGTAGTTGTAAGTTCATTGGCAAAGCTAAGGTGTGTAGAGGATTCTAAAGAGAGTGTAATTGCTGTAGCTTTGATATACAAGGAGATGGTGTCTCCTTGCGTTAGTGTGTGTGGCAGTTCAAGGGTCAGGATATAGAGTTGCGTGTTGGCTTGTGTATGACATTCTACAAGATGAAGAGAGTCTTTTGCCGTGATAGTGGCTACTTTTGCGACAATACGATTCATGGGAGTGTATATCCATAGTTTTGTAGAATGGTTTGAGCTGTTGGCGAGAAGAAGTAGTTATAAAGTGTAGAGGCTTCTTTGTTTCCCTTTGCGTGTTTGAGCAGTGCTATACCTTGTTTGATGGGGCTGTAGAGTTGCGTGTTGATTTCGTAGCTATGCTCTTTATTGTTATATTTTTTCATCTGTGGTGCAAAAAGTGCCGATTTTGCTACAAAACCGACATCTGCTGCTGTGATGGTAAAGGAGAGGGTTTGTCCAACCGATTCACCATAGATAAGTTTTGAATGAAGAGTTTTATAGAGTCCGCTTTTTTGTAAAACTTCTAAAGTTGCTTTTCCATAAGGTGCTGTTTTTGGATTTGCCATCGCTATACGCCTGATGGATGGAGATTGTAAAAGAGTCAGCCCTTGGGTAAAATCTCTTTTTTGTGTGCTAAGAAGTACCAACGCTCCCTGTGCATATACTTTTGGCTCTTTTAGTGTAAAACCGTTTTGTGCAAGCTTGTCAGGATAGAGCATATTGGCAGATAAAAAGATATCATACCTTGCACCATGCATAATCTGGGCTGTAAGCTTCCCACTGCTGCCAAGATTCACCTCCACATCTATAGAAGGATGTTGTTGTTTAAATGCTTGAAGAAGTGGCTTTATAGCATAGCTAACATTTGCCGCTACTGCTATATGAAGTGTAGAGGCAAAAAGGTTTATACCTAGAAGAAGTGATGCTATAAAGAGTTTTTTCATGGTTGTTTCCTAAAAAAGATAGTTAAGCTCTAAACGGGTATCAGCATAGTTGGAAACACTCGAAGCTTCCCCTTTGAAATCTCTATATCCTAAACGTACTCTGTATTGCAATTCTGGCATTGATGGAAGATTTTGCACAACTCCAAAATAGTAGAGAAAACTATCTCCTAAAATTCCTTTTGTTTCATCAGTATCGACATAAAGTATAGAAGTTTGGAAAAAAGGTTTTGTATAGATACCTTTAGAAGATGCCCCTTTGACAAGTTCAATACGGTACGATTTTGTATTGGCACGCCAGTTATAGATCCCCATAGAACGTGTATAGCCTGCTGTTGGAAAACTTCTCCAAGGTGTTACAAGGTCAGCTTTATCTAAAATGTTGGTATAAGCGAGGTTGATTTTATAATCATTTATTTTTGTAACTACTCTTGCAGCTATCATTCTAGCATCAAGTGAATCTGGGTTGGTATATCCTGCTGGATTTGTGCTGTTGACATTCCCTTTGAGAGAAGCACCACCAACATCGCCTGCCCCATTGTCAAACTGCTCTATATAGCGAAAAGCAGGTGTGATACTAGCTCCCTTTAGTTTGAATGTATAGCCCATCTCTATCATTGCTTGAGAAAGAAGTGAAGGGATTACATAAGATGAAAAACCAACAGTGAGGTTTTTGAGTGATTTGTTCTTTCCATCAAGTACAATGAGTGGTGCATCGGTTTTTTTCCCTGCGGCAGTGAGGTTGGTATAACTTAACCCTTTATGCATTGCTGAGTCATCATTATCTGTCCATTTTGAAAAAGCGGCAGGATTGGAATCGTTATACATAAAGACTGAGTGAGAATTTTCATGATCACGTAGTTTTTGTTTTGCAAGATAGGCGAGCGTGAGTTTTGTATCTGAAAAATCTTTGGAGTGTAATACAACTCCATCGAATGAATTTGGAATCATTTTTGTATCGTTACTTTTTGTATAAAAAGTTTCAACAAGTTGACGACCAATTCTAAGGTTTGTTTTTTCATAGGTATAGCTTATATTTGCCTGAGCAAATGAATAGAGGGCTTTGGAACCTGTTTGGGCATATTTGTATCGACTTAGTGTGTCTTTTGCTGCTTTGATATAAGAAATATTGTTATGAATATCATCTGCATTGAAAAAAGCTTGCGATCCATAGAGCCCGAGTGTCGCATCAAAACCGTGAAGTGATGCTGTTTTATATACAAAACTTGCACCAAGTGATCCAACGAGATGACTCTCATGTCTGGCATCATCATGATCAAAATGAAAGTAAAAATTATTTGTTCGCAAGCGTCCAAATATATCACCTTCTAAGAGCATCTCTTTAAATGAATTTACCTTTTTTTGTTTAACATTGTAAATAAGTTGACCATTTGTTTTAAGTGCTTGTTTTGGCACTTTATGGTTTGCAGATAGTACAGTGGTAGATAAAATGAAAAATAAGAAAGTATTTGGTAAACGACGATACATAGATTCCCTCAAATTAATAAAATAAATAGTAATAGTATGATACCATTTTCATACTAACAATAAGTTAGCTATACTTTGAAGAAAAACTTAAATTAAGTAATTTTTAATTAAAATATGCTTAAATTCAGGTTTTTGTAAGTTTCTACGGCTATACTTCCACCAACAAATAAAATACTGAAGGGTTCTTGAATGAAATTTACTAAAATTGCAACTCCTGAACAAATCGATCAAAAATGGGTTTTGATTGATGCTGAAGGTAAAACTTTTGGTCGTTTAATCACAGAAGTAGCTACTATACTTCGTGGTAAAAACAAACCATGTTTTACACCTAACATTGACTGTGGTGACTATGTAGTTATCATTAACGCTTCTAAGGCAACTTTTAATGGTCTTGGAAAAATCGCTAACAAAGAGTATTTTTCACACTCTGGTTACTTCGGTAGCACAAAAAGTGTAAAAATGACTGAACTTTTAGAGAAAAACCCTGAGAAGCTTTACAAATTAGCAACTCGTGGTATGCTTCCTAAAACAAAGTTAGGTGCTAAAATGCTTAAAAAATTAAAAGTATATGCAGGTGCTGAGCATCCTCACACTGCACAAATAGCTAAGTAAGGATAATCATGGCAAATAAAATTTATGCAACAGGTCGTCGTAAGTCGTCTATCGCAAAAGTATGGTTAACTCCAGGTACTGGTAAAATCACTGTTAATGGTCTTTCATTAGATGCATTTTTAGGTGGTCTTGAAGCAAAAAAACTTCGTGTAAAACAACCTTTGACAATCACTAAACAAGATGGTTCTGTAGATATTACAGCTACTGTTATCGGTGGTGGTTTTGGTGGTCAGGCAGATGCACTTCGTCACGGAATTAGCCGTGCTTTAGTTGCGTTTAATCCTGAACTTAAACCAGCACTTAAAGCTGAAGGTATGATGACTCGTGATGCACGTGTTGTTGAACGTAAGAAACCAGGTAAGAGAAAAGCTCGTCGTTCTCGCCAGTTCTCAAAACGTTAGAACTTTTCAGAACAAGTCAAGATTCAAAGAGAATCTTACTTTATCTCATGCTTTTTTAAAAAGCGTGAGAATTACTCTTTCTTCATTTTTAAAATTACTTTTTTAAACACTTTCTTTGATATGACCAAATGTTAATTAACTGAATTTTTATTATAATATCTTTTATAAAAAGGGTATTCAATGATGAAAAAAAGTTTATTGGCAGTTGCATTTCTACTCCTCATTATAGCAGCACTACCGATGGTGGGTAATATTTATTTGCAAAATCAACTCAAAAATATACTAAAGCAGTCCAAAAATTATGGGCTAGAGCTTCAAAAACAACAGACAAACAGCAGTTATTTAATAACACAACATCATTATACTTTTGTTGTTAAAGATGGAAAAAAGCTTCTTGAAAAACTAGTTAGCACACAAGATATTACAGATGCGACACTTTTAAAAAATACTCTTATAGGTGTTGATATACGTTATAACAATCTTCTTTTTGCCAGAGTGCTCAAAGCTGATTTCTATCCGCTTGCTCTTAATCCAGAATTGATGCAATCATTAGAAAAAAAAGACAAATCTTTTGCTGTGAAAATAAAAGAGTTTTTTGCAAATAAGGGGATGTTATACCATTTGGAGTATAACCTTTTAAATGATAAGTTTAAAGGAAGTATAAAAGATATACTACAGGAGTATGAACTTAAGGATAAAATGAAGGTCTCTTTTGTGCTTCAAAGGGCTGAATTTAAAGGCAAAGGGAGTGTACTTGGTGTCAAAGAGCTGCAAAACAGTGTAAAAAAAGCGCGTATCTTATTGCAACAAAAAGATATCTCTTTTGCAATGGTGGTTGAGAAGTTACATAGCAGTAACGATTTTGTGTCATGGTCAAATTACACTTCAAAACTCTCTTGTAAACATCTGAGATTTGATATTCAAGAGAGAATGAAAGAGCATCTGATAGTAGATATTAAAGATCTCAAAAGTGATGCCGATGTCAAAGAGAAAAATAAAAAAGTGATACTCAGTGGTGCGACATCTCTAAAGCAGCTTCTTTTTGATTCTAAAGATATCAATATAAGTTTACAAAAAGTAGATTCCAAAGTGGTGCTTTATGATGTTGATTTACAAAGCTATGAGCAGTTTGCCACTCTTGTAACACATAATGCACAGCTTTCTAAGGTGATGCAGAAGAAGTTGGAAAAAAATCTTGAAGAGATGTTTGCCAAAGGGCTGCAAATATCAATAAAAAAACTTGGATTTCAAGAGCTTGTTCTTGATGGGAAAAATCTCAACTCACTGAACCTTTTTGCAGATATAAAGATAAAACCTGATACTACTTTGTCCAATAAATTGCAAACGGCTCCACTGTCTGCTGTGCAAAACATTGCTTTACAAAGCACTATAGAACTTTCTGAAGCATTGTACAAACTGTTGACAAGTTCTATACCAAATGCCAATGCCATTAATAACTATGCAAAAATGGAAAATGGTAAGGTGGTTTTTGATGTGAAATTTGATAACACGCAACTTATGATTAACAATAAGGTACTTCAGTAACCGATGCATTTTTTATTTTTACTTTTTCTCTCATATTCATTGTTTGCATCCACTTTGCACCTTGCTACTTCGGCAAACCCTTCGCGACTCAATCCTCTTCTGGCAACAGATTCAAGCTCTTCGGAGATTGCAGGGTTTTTATTTAATGGACTTGTCAAATATGATAAAGACAATAAAGAGATTATCGGGGATTTGGCTGAAAAGTTTTATTTTGAAAACAATACGACACTGATTTTTGAACTCAAAAAAGGTGTCTTTTGGCATGATGGTGTTGCTTTTGATGCCCAAGATGTAGTATTTACCTACAATGTTTTGGTTTCTGATAAAGTGGTTTCGCCTTATAGTGCTGGCTTTCGCTTTGTTAAAAGTGTCGAAGCATTAGATAAGTATAGAGTGAAAGTTGAGTATAAACAACCCTATTTTAAGGCATTAGAGACATGGATGATGGGAATTGTTCCAAAACATATTTTACAAAAGAGTAAAAATATGATGAACGATCCTTTTAACACGCAGCCCATAGGAACAGGTCCCTATAAACTCAAAACATTGGAGTTTTCCAAAAATATTGAACTTGAAGCGTTTGAGGACTATTTTGAGGGCAAGCCTAAGATTGACAAGATCTCTTTTCATGTGATAGCAGACCCCATGACCCGTTTTTTAATGCTCAAATCTCAAAAGTTAGATGTTGGTTCATTAGAGCCTATGGCGTATGAAAGACAACTTGATTCGACATTTTTTCAACACTTTAACACCTATGAAAAGATTAGTATGTCCTATACCTATCTTGGATTTAATCTCAGACGAGAAAAATTTCAAAATCCCGATGTAAGAGAGGCTTTGTCTTTGGCGATTGACAGAGAAGAACTTGTTAATATCCTTTTTTTTCAACACGCAAGGGTATGCACAGGTCCTTTTTTACCAGGAAGCAGTGCTTTTAATGCTTCGGTTTTACCTCCAAAACATAATATAGCCAAAGCAAAAGCATTGTTAAAAAAAGCAGGTTATGATGCAAAGAATCCATTTCGTTTTGAGATTGTTACATCAAATTCAAGTTCCATTCGTCCTTATGCAGCAGAGATATTGCAATACCAACTTAAAAAAGTGGGTGTTGAGGTGCAGTTGCGTGTTATGGAGTGGCAGGCATTTTTAAATATGGTTGTTTTTCCTCATAAATTTGATGCGGTACTTTTAGGATGGGGTCTAAGCCCTACACCAGATCCATATCTGTTTTGGCATAGCGATAATGATAAAAAAGGTGGATTTAATCTTGTGGGTTATCACAACAAGAAGATAGATGCAATGATAGAAAAATCACAAACAATGATAGATAACACGCAACTCTCAAAGCTTTATCAAAAGATGTTTGCAATGATTGTAAATGATAACCCCTACCTCTTTTTATATATTCCAAACTCCATTACAGCAGTGAGCAAAGATATCAAAAATATTAAACCTGCCCTTGGGGGTATTTGGCATAACTATATACAATGGGAGAAATGAAAGGGGTCTCAACAAAGAGAACCCATTGTTAGTTTTTGGAAAAATTCCATACGAGACTGACACCACCTTGTAAAATTGACAAGGTATTGTCTGGCCATTTTGTATGTTGATCTGAGGCAGTATCAACACCATTTTTATATTCTTTGAAATAATTAAGAAAGCATCCTAATTCAACATTATTATAAATAGTGTATCCTATATATCCAGATGCTGAAAATTTATAAGCATTTATAGAGTCAAAAACCACTCTTTCAAATCCTGTATTTGTTGCTTCATTCCATATTGCATGTGCAGCAAGTAGATCAAATTTATAACGAATACTGTTTGGTTTAGCAAAAGGTGTACTTTCAAAACCGTATCCTACAGCGGCATAAAGTGTTGCTACCCTCTCCTCTGTTAATCCTATTTTAGCTCCTGTATTTGTATCTAAGATAGGATTACCATTTTCATCTTTAAAGTCATAACGTTTAAAACTGTTAAGTTTGTACATAATTCCTGCAAGAATTCTATGGTTATCTGTTATTTTGTAGTGACCTAAAAATTGCATATTTGTAATAAGGGCATCAAATTTATTTTGTTGTGCAAGATTACCATCGGTATACCATTTTTCATTTACTTGTTTAGGTAATAGAGTTGAAGATATATCAATTGAAAAATCAAATGTATCATTGACTCGAATAAGACTTCCACTTATATAAACAGGACTTGAAGCACGTGCTTTAGAGTGAACTTTAACTCCTGTGCTTAGAGTAATATCTTCTTCATATTGTATTTGTTCCATCCCAATACTTATATAGTTATACCCTCTATAGTTTTCTGTAGTCTGTGGTGTACTTTCACTTGCATATGCAAGACAAAGTACACTTGAAAATAATAATAACTTTTTCATCTTTGTTCTCTCTTAGTAAAGTGTTTCTGAAGAATTATCAGAGTATTGAATTTCCCAACTATTACCAGTGGTTGATTCACCCACATTTGCCAATGTATTTCCATCTTTATCTGTGAAACTAAACTCTAACACTTCATCAGTGTCATTTTGTAGTGTGTATGTTCCTATAATACCATTACTATCACCTAAACGCACTGTTATATTTGAATCAAGATTTCCACTTAGTGCAATACCAAGTTGATATACAGGATCTTCTCCTCTACTTAAAAGAGTATTTGCAGTTAATTCATTTGCATCTACAGTAACATCAGAAACTAAACTAAATGGTTCATATCCATTTGCAGTAATAGAACCATCTATATTTGCATCAAGTGTAAGAATATCATTAAGAAAAAAACCTTTACCATCAATATGCCCTTGGAAATTTGTATTTTTATACTGATAGTTACCATCAAAACTTACATCATATGTCTCATTTAAATCATTAAGATACGAAATATTTGCATCAACAACTAAAGTCTCATTATCTGTATCAGTAAGTTGAAGATGAAGATTCTCAACAGTTGCTGCTGTAATATAATCTTCTGTATCTGAACTTATATGTGCATTTTCAAGATTATATGTAGATGATGTGAAGTATCGATATACCCAATCAACATCTAAGTTACTATCATGCATCCAGGAGTCATTACCTTTAAAACCATCATTTTCAAGATATGCTTTCATATCATGACTATACATACCATATGAAAGTTTATAAGCTCTCAAAGTGTCTGAACCATCAGTGATGTTTAGATCTTGAGCATACAATTGTGCCTGTGTTGTATTGAGTACATTTGCAAGACCAATGTGTGCAGCAATTACTTTATCACCATCAGTCAGTTTTCCTTGAATATTTATATCAAAGTTATAATCTGTAAAATCAGTTGCTTTTGTGACATTTATATCATCAACGATAAACTCTTGACCATGAAGTAAAAGAGTACCGTTGTCTTCATTATATTTCACATCACCCTCATCATCTATATGCATATTGAGTGAATATAATGAGTCATCATTATACCACCATACAGAAGAAACTTTCATTTCTTGAGAATTGACATGTAATGTCACAATATTATTGTATGTAACATAAGGTGTAATTTTTACATTATCATCACATTCAAAAGTATGTGTGACGATTGTATTATTTCGATTGTCTGTTGCAACACATGATACATTTGTATCTGCTTGTGTTTGTATTGTGTAATAGCGATAGAATGTAGATGTACTAATATCATATTCACTACGAGTATTGTATCGAATAATGAAACTTTTTGAACCATCTTCAAATACGGCTTCAAGAAGTATTGAGTCACTTAACCATCCATTATCATTCACTTTATTATCATCATCTTTTGCGATTGTTTTTAATGCTGAAAGAGGCATATTGATATTTACAGAACCTTCAAAGTTTGGTTCATTTGCTAGACAGCTCATAGAACCTACAAGTTTGTTATTTAGTTGATCATTATCATCAAGTGTCAGTTTCCCTTGAAGTGTTCTTCCCTCTGTTGTGATTGTACCATCTGCTGTTATCGCAATATTTGTAAAGTAATCATAAGGGTTTTGGATATCGCCTGCTTTAAAGTGTATCGAAAGCTCTTTAAGATTCATAACTGCATCATTATCACCTTCAATTGTACCATTCATTGTAAAGTTTGCATCTGTTCCATCAAAACTAAGTGTTGTAATATTGACATCGTAGTTATTACCATTTAAACGGATAAGCCCATGTGCATTAACACTCTCAACATCTCCATCTTTATTTTCATCTTCTTCATAGACAGCTGTTACATTCATATCATTAAGACTAAATACTTCAGTTACTATTGTTCCAGATTTATTATAACTATGTTTGATTGAATCACCTGCTTGTGTATTATCTTCCCATGTTTCATTTGTATCATGCTCTCGAAGAAGTGTATCTATAGCATCTAAACGGGTAGTTAAAGAATTTATTGTTGTATTAAAGTCACTCTCAACATCTGTAACAAAAGAGCTTAAACATACATCAAATGAAGCAACAGAACTATTTAAATCACTTGTAATAGAGTCAACTTTTGGTGTAATATTATTAACAAGAGCACTATACTGCGAGCCGACAATTGTTGAACCATTCATATCATTACTTAAATCTATAAAAGAATCACTAGCTTCTCTTATTTGTGTAACAAGATTTTTCGCATCATACACATCTGCTGTCGTTGCTGGTGTTAAGAGTGCAGAAACACTTTGTTGTACATCTGTGTTAGTTGTATTATTTGTAACAGTGACAATTGTTTTGCTTGTTGTAAATTTTCCATCAGTATCAGTTGCTTTACATTCTACATGAAAAATTCCTGCATCATTAAATGTATATGTGAATTTTCCTGTTGTATTTTCTGCTTCAATAGCATTATCAATAATCCATTCATAATGGATATCACCTTGATTTTCAGGATCTGTTGCACTACAAACAAATGTGTATGTATCGTTTGTTTTAAGGCTAAGAGAAGGCTCTAATGCAGTTTCAAATACTGGAGGATTGTTTTGAAGTATGATAGTTTTAATAAAGTTGTAAATTGTATTTTGTGTTGCTTGATAGTATGTAAATGAAGCATTAAACTGTTGTTGGTAAACATTTTCTTCCATCATTGTATTGAGTAAATTGAATGCATTATGATTAAGATTTTTCCATAACTTTACAACTTCTTCATTGTCGTATGAAATATCTACTTCACTAAATCCTATATCGTGGAAATCTCTCTCATATACTTTTTGATTTGTAAAATCAAGATAAAAAATACGTCCACCACCATCTCTTGTTTGACCATCTTTAAAAATAATATATGATTTGTTAAAATACTCAACAGTTTTGTATTTATATAAAGTGCTTGGATCACCTGCAATGGTGTACGTTCCATTATCATATAAAACATATTTTTGACTAAATGTAGAACCACCTTCATCATAGTTGATAGTAAGTGTTTTATTTGTATCGTTAAGAGAAGTGAAGTTTATCTCTCCATTATGATTTGCATTTTTAATAAAATTATCAAAATAGAGTTGTGTTGGTTCACCTATTGTTTCATATTTTGTTCTATATACATGAACAGGAGTATTGTGTATAGTGATTGTTTCAACACTAAGAAGTGTCTCTTTAAATGGTTGCCATTCTCCTGAAACAAAAAGTATAGAGTTGTCTTGAGACCAACTGATGATTGTATCCTTGCCAGTTATTTTAGAATCTACTTCACTCCATGTACCATTAGGTTGTTTTTCATAAGATTTATACTCGTGAGTACCATTACTTTTAAGTAAATTATATTCATATTCTAGGTTACTCCCAAAGTATTTTAGAGAGTAAAGCTTTTTATTTTCTATAGCGTTTCTATAGTTTAAAGATGCCTCTGTATTTTCAATATTGTTATTTAATTGTACATATAACATAGGGTCTTCTACTATAGAAGAGGTGTTGATTTCTATATTAGATGGTGTTGTAATATTGATAATTTGTGTTGTCTGATTGTGATCAACCATACTATGTGCAAATGCTAATGTGTCATTTTGCTCTATAGTTTTGTTATTATCAACGACATCTTGAATTGCAGCAGATATCTGCAACAGTTCTGTTGGGTATGTAATTTCAATTTTTGTCTTTGTTTGTTGTAATTTTTCAGGATCTTTGAGTGCTTGAGGATTTGTTTTTTCAATGAGCACTGATTTTGCTGTTGTTACATTAGAAACAATTAAAGAAACTTCATTAGCACTTGAAAGTTTTTGTGCGATGAGCCCTTCTTTAATCTCTTTTGTAGTAATGTAGGAAACAAGTTTTGTTTTTTCAAGTACAGCCTCTATTTTTAACACTTTATCTGTTTCTAAAATAGCTTGATCAAGTTCTATTGAATAACGTCCAAATGTATCTGTTATACCAGTAGCTATGGAAGTATTTCCATCAAAAATATTTACTGTTGCATTAGCAATAACTTTATCATATACAAATCCTGCAAGTTTTATTTTCCCTGTGGTTACACTATTTTGTTTTGCAATTGAGACAAGTGATTGTTTTGTATTTGTTGTATCTAACCCTGTTGTATCAGAGATAAAACCTCCAAAGGCAACACCAAATTCTTCTCTATATTTTGCTTGGTTGTTTTTCATGTACTGATGAGCATCAGCAATAGCTTCAACTCCTTTTTTCGAACTTTGTGTTATTTTTGATTGTAAATCCTTTAAAAAAGTATCATATTTTACAATCCCTGCATTTCGTGCTGATATAAGTAAAATATTAACAGCTTGTTGTAGTTGTGTGTTTTCAGCATTGAAAAGTTGCTCTTTTGTAATACCTAAAGCATTTGCAAGTGCATCTAAATCTGTATCTTCAGACGATGCGAGTGTTGTAAGTGGAGAAACTGTAAAACCATTTTCCAAACCACTTTGCTTAACACGCAATTTTAATGGTGCTGTTTGTGCTGTTTCATTTATGTCAGCTTGTTGATTGTTATTTAAATCTATAATACCACCAAGTGCCTCAATGGTGCTTGGTTTCATAGAACATCCTATCAGGGTGTAATTTCCTTTTCCGTTATCTTTATAATCAGTACATTCAGGTGCACTGACTTTTGCTCCCATGATAGCATCATCAACGATACTGACATTATATTCTTGTGATGCTATTGAAACTGTAGAAGTGACTTTTGATGAATCACTACTAGAACTACTACAACCATTAAGCAATAAGTTTATCATTATAAACATAATAAACAAAAATTGTTTTTGCATGATGTCTCCTTTGTTTTAATAATAAAGTTTACTCAAATATAAATAAAATTTAACTGATTATTTTTTATATTTAGAAAATTGAATGTATAGGTGTTGAGGGATATGATATAATTTATCTTTGTTAACTGGAGAAAAAGAATGATAATATTATTTGATTTAGATGGCACACTTATAGATTCAACAGAAGCAATTTTAGAGAGTTTTCATAAGAGTTTTGATGTTTTTGGTGTGCAACATGCAGATGATGAAGCTATTAAAGCTTTGATTGGGCATCCTTTGGATGTGATGTTTAGAGAACTTGGTGTTGATGAATCGAAGGTGTGGGATTTTGTAACAAGTTACAAAGAACATTATCGCCAGATATCTACACAAAAAACACAGCTTTTACCATGTGCATATGATGCTGTTACAATGGCAAACGATTTTGCATCATTAGGTATTGTGACGACAAAAACAGGAAAATATTCACAAATACTGATGGAGCATTTTGGTTTGATGGATAAGTTTGATGTTTTAATAGGAAGAGAACATGTGAAAAATCCAAAACCCCATCCAGAGCCTATATTTAAGGCATTAGAGGCTTTTGATACGAAAAATAAAGAGATATATATGATAGGTGATACCCGTATGGATATGCTTTCAGCCAAAAATGCTGGTATAAAATGTATAGGTGTAACAAGTGGATATGACAACAAAGAAGCATTAGAAAAGTTTACAAATATGATATTTAGTGATTCTTTAGAGGCAATTGAGTATCTTAGAAGTGAAAAATTATCACACTCTTAGCTGAGCTCTTTATCTTAAGCGAAACATCAAGCTATATTTAAGTGCTGGTTGCCTAAAATACTGGTAAATAGACTTTGAAGAAAATCAAATTTCTTGAAAAATTGAAGGAGAACTTATGCTTGAAATCAGATGGCATAGTCGTGCAGGTCAAGGTGCTGTAACAGGTGCTAAAGGTTTGGCTGATGTAATTTCTACAACTGGTAAACATGTGCAAGCTTTTGCATTTTATGGCTCAGCAAAGCGTGGAGCAGCGATGACTGCTTATAATCGTGTGGATGATAAAGTTATTATGAATCACGAAAAATATATGGAACCAGATTATGTATTTGTAATCGACCCTGCGCTAGTTTACACATCTGATGTAACTATTAATGGCAAAGAGAGTACTAAGTATATTATTACTACACATATGAGTACAGATGAACTTGTTGCATCTCAACCAAAATTAGCTGATAAAGAGGTTTATACGGTAGATTGTATCAAAATTGCTCAAGAGACTATCGGTCGTCCTATTCCAAATACACCAATGCTTGGTGCATTTATGAAAGTATCTGAAATGTATGATATTGAGTTTTTTAAAGAGAGTATGCAAAGAATTCTAGGGAAACTACCTCAAAAAATTATTGATGCAAACATGATCGCTATTCAGCGTGCATATGATGAAGTGAAATAAGGAGCTAATGATGGCAAATACTGGTTGGGATGAATTTGAAATCGGAGCAATGCTCCGTACTTTCGATGGTGCTATAGAAGATATTGCAGGAACACGTCAAGAAGATCGTAACTACTCACCAAACAGCTCTTTTACTGCAAGTGTAGCTGATTGGAGAATTGAAAAACCTATTTTCAATAAAGATTATTGTATAGATTGTCAATTTTGTTGGATCTATTGTCCAGATGTTTCAATTATTTCAAGAGATAAGAAAATGATAGGTGTTGATATGGATCACTGTAAAGGGTGTGGTATTTGTGTTGAGGTTTGTCCTACAAATCCAAAATCACTTTTAATGTTTCCAGAATTAGCAGATGAAGAAACAGAGATAGCTTCTTGGCCTACTAAAGAAGAGAAGGAGAAATAGATGGCATTTGATAAAATGGAATTAAGAGATATTGAAGTTTGGGATGGAAACTTCGCAGCTGCACAAGCATTAAGACAGTGTCAGGTTGATGTTGTTTCAGCATACCCGATTACTCCTTCAACTCCTATTGTTGAGGGTTATGCAAAGTTTAAAGCAGACAACTATGTAGAAGGTGAGTTTGTTATGGTTGAGTCCGAGCATGCAGCAATGTCTGGATGTATTGGTGCTGCAGCTGCAGGTGGACGTGTTGCTACTGCAACATCATCTCAAGGTTTGGCATTGATGGCTGAGACACTTTATCAGGCTTCAGGTATGCGTTTACCAATAGTATTAAATATAGTAAATCGTGCACTTGCTGCTCCTTTAAATGTAAATGGTGATCATTCTGATATGTATATGGCACGTGATTCTGGTTGGATTCAGTTTGATGCATATTGTCCACAGGAAGCATATGATTTAAACTTTATTGCTTTTAAGGTAAGTGAAGATCATGATGTAAGAATCCCTGCTATTGTCAATCAGGATGGTTTTATGACTTCTCATACTGCACAAGGTGTAAAAACTATGGATGATGATACTGCATATGGATTTGTTGGTGAATATAAACCAATGAATGATATGTTGGATTTTGAATATCCAGTAACGCATGGTGTACAGACTGAAGAGGACTGGCATTTTGAACATAAGGCTCGTCAACATAATGATATGATGACAATTGTGCCAGATAAGATTGATGCTGCATTTGCAGAGTTTGAAAAACTTACTGGGCGTAAATATAATCAGATTGAAGAGTATAGTATGGAAGATGCTGATGTTGCAGTAGTTTGTATGGGTACATCAGTTGAAACTGCTCGTGAAGTAGCACTGGAAATGCGTGAAAAAGGGATTAAAGCAGGTGTGGTAGGTATCAGAGTTTTCCGTCCATTCCCTTTTGCTAAAATTGCTGAAGTGCTTAAAGATGTTAAAGCAGTAGCAGCACTTGACCGTTCTGCTCCTGGAGGAACAGCAGGTGCATTGTTTAATGAAATTGCAGGCGCATTGTTCAATACAGACTCTAAGATGCTTTTAAGTGGTTATATTTATGGTCTTGGTGGACGTGACTTGACAAAAAAACATTTAGTAGATTTATATACTGAGCTTCAAGCAAATGCTGATGCAGGTAAAGTACTTACAAAACAACAACAGTTTATCGGTGTTCGTGGACCGAAACTAGCTTATTTATAGGAAATTAGTATGAGTGAAATGAAAAAAATTAAAAACCTAAAAGAGTTTTCAACATCGGCTGACCGTTTTGAAGGTGCAAACCTTCTTTGTCCTGGTTGTGCTCACTCTATCATTGTTCGTGAGGTTTTAAATGCAACGAATGATGATTTAGTTCTTGCAGCTTCAACAGGTTGTTTGGAAGTATGTACTGCAGTTTATCCTTATACTTCTTGGGATGCTTCTTGGATCCATATCGGTTTTGAAAATAGTTCTACTGCAATTTCAGGTGCAGAAGCAATGTATAAAGCTTTAAAAACAAAAGGTCGACTCAAGCAACCAGATCGTAATCCTAAGTTTGTAGCTTTTGGTGGTGATGGTGCATCTTACGATATCGGTTTTCAGTGGATTTCTGGTTGTATGGAGAGAAATCATGATATGATGTATGTTGTCCTTGATAATGAAGTCTATGCAAATACAGGTGGGCAACGTTCATCTTCTACACCTATTGGTGCAAGTGCTACAACTACACCGGCTGGTTCTATTTCTTATGGTGAAACACGTAATAAAAAAGATATGATGGGTATTATGGCTGCGCATAATATTCCATATGCTGCACAAGTTGCTCCAAATAAATGGAAAGATATGGTGAAAAAAATCCAAAAAGGTTTTGCAACTGAGGGTGCTGTATTTATCAATGCAGTTTCTCCTTGTACAACTGAGTGGAAATTTGATCCTAAAGATACTATGATGCTTGCTGACTTAGCAACAGATTCTTTAGTATTCCCACTTTATGAAATCATTGATGGACATGAGTTAAACATCACTTACAGACCTAAAAATGTTGTACCAGTTGAAGAGTATCTTGCTGCACAAGGGCGTTTTAAACACTTATTTAAAGATGAGTACAAATACCTCATTAAAGAGTGGCAAGAGCGTGTAGATGCTAACTGGGCATATTTAAATCGCCGCGAAGAAGCTCGCGTATAGTCGCTTCACAGCTTCAGCAAATCAGCACCCGAGTGAAACGACAAAGTGCCCTTGGGGTACACAAAAATCCAATACGGCAGGCTTTAAGCCTAGCCTTTATTGGACTTTTGCACAATCTTCACTAAATCTGTAAAGCTTTAGTACTTTTAAACTTCTTTCGAGCTTATCTTACTTCAATTTATAATCAAACTTTTTTGCTAAAATACTTCTAATTAAATTGAAGGATTTTCAAAATGCCATTACTTGACTCTTTTACAGTTGACCATACAATTATGCCGGCACCTGCTGTGCGTAAAGCAAAAACAATGAAAACTCCATGTGGGGATAAAATTACCGTTTATGATTTGCGTTTTTACAAACCAAACAAAGACA
>Ga0256837_1001325_pt1 | contig 17189 bp, 14 predicted proteins | sample 4562384metaG_FD_185976 | JGI IMG/M metagenome (GOLD analysis project Ga0256837, IMG submission 185976) | Hydrothermal vent microbial communities from Guaymas Basin, Mexico - 4561-384 | ecosystem: Environmental > Aquatic > Marine > Hydrothermal vents | place: Mexico: Guaymas Basin | collected...
TTTTTTCTTTTGAGCTGGAATTTGACCATATTGATCAAATGCATCAGTTACAAGGTCAGCTACTGTTTTATATTTATCAAAACCATTAGCTTTTAAGAATTTAACAACAGATTGAATAACAGCATCAGTTGCATCATTTACAGCTACAGTTTTTTTGTATTCTGCTTCTAACTCAGCTTTTGACATTGTTTTCATCGCAAGTTTTTTAGCACCTACATATGTTTTGTTAGGATCTTTTACCATTAGGTAACCCATCATCTCTAAGTGAAGAGCTGAACAAAACTCTGTACAGTAGTAAGGGAATACACCTTCCAAATCTGCAGTAAATTTAACAGTTGAAGTTTCACCAGGTTCAAGTGATGCATGAATATCGTAGTTATCAACTGTAAAACCATGTGTTTCATCTTGAGCACGTTCAAGGTTAGTCATATAGATAGTTACTTCATCACCTTTATTTACCGTTATACGTTCTGGATTAATATGTGAACGAACAAGAGTTGCATATACAAATACTTTGTTACCTTCACGTACAATTTTTTCTTGACCAGCTAAAGTTTTACCTTTATGTATTTTACCAGTTTTAGAGTTTGTACCCATCTTGTATCTTACATGTGGGTGAAGTTTTTCAGCACGAATAGCTACTGCTTGATGCGGTTCACCTAATGGTAAAGGCATATCAACAAGTAAGTCCATTTTTTTACCACTAATATCAATCAACTGGTGATTTTGTGGGTGAAGTGGACCAACTGGTTGAAATCTATCAATAGTTAATTTGTTAAGTGCAATGATGTACTTACCTTGAGGATCAGCAGTTTTACCTTCCATTCCACAAAGGTGCCCAATGTTATAGTGAACATTTTGCTTATCAATAACTTTACCAGTAATGTAGTTCCATTTTACAACTTGAGAATCAACATATAATGATGTATATATTTCCCCAGGCACATTTGAGTACTGATTGTGTAATGGACCAAGTCCTAGTTCAACTTGACGGTGAAGAGAAGATTTCATATCTAAAATATGAATTCCATATGGATCTGTACCAGCGTATTTTTTATCTTTGATTAGCTTTTTGATTTTAGCCCAAGAATATACTGATGCATGCGTATCTAGTTTACCACAAACAGTAATGTATTTACCATCTGGTGAAACATCAATACCGTGAGGTGATTTTGGTTCAGGTATTAAGAATAACGCATCATTTTTAACAGCAGTACTCATAGAGATAACTTTGATACCGTTAATCATTTTGTAATTTTTCTTAGATTTTGCAAGTTGCTCTAATTTTTTCCAGTTATATACATGTAAAAAGTCAGTATCGTTACGACTCATACCAGCTTCATTTGGTGGCATACCAACTTCGATTCCACCTGTATACATCTCTGTATTAAATGAGTTTGTAAAGCCCCAACCGTAAGAAGCACCTTTACCAGCATCACTTAAATCCTGCATATATGGAGGCATTTCAAGAACAAAAGATTTGTCTTCTTGGATACGACCCTTATCGTGATCAAATTTCCATAAAGTTACACCACCACGGTAGCTCTCTTTATAGTCCTCTATCGCATGGTACTCATTGTCAAATGGAGCAGCATATTGAGCCGCTTCTATGATATACTCAGAGTTTGGAGTAAAGAAAGCTCCACCATGTTCTGATTTAAAAACTGGATTAACAACTATTTGTTTAGTTTCAAAGTCTTCAAGGTCTATAATAGCTACACGTGGATTAGCTTTATCATTAATAGCTAACCATTTACCATCATATTTACCATCTTTTTCTGAAAGACCTGGATGGTGAGTATCACCCCAATTAATCTCTTTTCCTCGAATATTACCTTGACGAAGTACTTTTAAACTCTCTACATCATATCCATATCCTTGCCACGGCTCAGGTGTAAATACAGCGATGTACTTTAAGATTCTCATAGATGGTACACCATAAACAATTACTTGTCCAGATTGTCCACCAGAACTAAATACAACAAATTCATCACGACCACCAGTAGGGTTGTAAGTTTTTGCAGCACGAATTACGTCTAATTCGCTAAGTCCTCTTGCTTTCATTACTTTTTGCAGTTCACCACCAGCAGTTGCGGCAGTAGTAGCAAGTGAAGCTCCTAAAACAAGAGTTGCAAGTTTACTAAAATGTTTACTCATTCTCTTCTCCTTATTTTTACTAACATTGTATATTATGATATTTATATGTTTGAAAATTTGACCATAGTCAAAAAAATAAATTAATTTACTTTTTTAAGTTTAATTGGTTTTAGAGTGAGTAATTAGATTATCTAGAGACATCTTTAGACTACTAAGTTTATGTGAACTTGATGTAATCTCTTCAAGAGCTTGTATTACAGCATCCTCTTTTTTTGTAAGTTCATTATCTAAGTTCTTATCATTTTTCATTTGCGATATCAAGTCAAATAGTTGTTCTATATGTTCTTCAAGTATCTCTAAAGATTTTAAACTATGCTGTAATGATGCGCTAGATTGGTTTACTGATGTGTTTATGGTATCAACTAAAAGGTTGAAATTATTAGTAGCTTTAATTGTTTGTGTGTTTGAAGTCTGTATATTGATTGGTTCTAAATTTTGTATACTTGAGTTAGAAATAATCTTACTAGAGTTGTTTAAAAATTTATGCATAAAGGTCAAGTTATCTTTCATCTGAATAAATAAATAGTATAGAAAAAAGAGAAGAAGAATAAGTATTATATATTGTAAGTATTTATAAGTATTTAACTTTTCATCGTAGTGAAGTTGTTGTATTTTAATAAGTTTGTTAAATTCAGAAACTAAGTTTATATTTTTGTTGTAAATATCTCTAACTATATCTTTTAATATTATATCTGAGTAGATAGAAGCGATACTATGAAGTTTTTTAAACTCTTTTACAGATTTAAAAAAATCTTGCCATAGCTCTATAATATACTCACTTTTAGAGTAAATTTTTTTAGAATTAACATTTTGTAAAATTATCTCTTTATTTTTTAAGTTTTTTAAAAAATTATCTATAGTTATATCAAGATTTTTAGTATCACTAGTTTTATTCTTATATATGTAAAATATATCTTTAGAGATAGTTTGAGTGTATGATTTTTGCTCATTTATGATATTTAGTAGTTTATCTTGAGCATTATTTTGTTGAGATGTTTTACTAAATGTAAAAGCTAAAGCTACAAAAAGAACAAAGATTAAAAGGATGATTAATTTTACTGTTTTCATGTTATTCCTCAAATATTTTTTTAAGTGCGAGTTTATTTAAAATAGATACTTTACCCTGTTTTGATTCAATTATTTGGTCTCTTTTAAGTCTATTTAAAACACGAGAAAGGGTCTCTGGTTGAATATGAAGCATAAGAGATACTTCAGTTCGTTTTAGTTTGTTAAACATATCTAAATCAGAGTCTAACATCATAGCTACTTTTGCAACAGCATCAAAGATAAACTCTCTGTTGACTAAGTTTCGTAGTTGATTTGATTTTGAAATGATTTCAGACATAAATTCATTATGCAGTATATTTGTATCTAAAAATAGTTCTTTGAATTTTTTATAGTCTATACTTAAAACTTGAGAGTTCTCCATAAGTGATACATTTGAAAAAGATATTATTTGCGTACTATTAATATTGGAAATTTCAGAAATAAAAGAATTTTTATAAATATTATATAAAAATATTTCATTTTCATGTTTATCAATTTTATAAGCTTTCGCTTCTCCATATACTAAAAATAGTAGGTTTGAGTTAGTTTGTTTTTCGTAATGGACTATATAATCTTTAGAGTAGTTATTTATACAAGATATAGAGGCTATTGAGTCTATTTGTTTTGCATTTAGTTTAGAGAAGAAATCTTGAGATGCAAAAATAGTTTTTATAGAAATAGTAGCCTGTGTCATAGTTAAAGCTTAAAACAACTTTCTTGATTAACATTAAATCTAAAAAGTTCATCTTTTGTTGTTGCACTGTTATAAATATAAATAAGTGATATATCAGCTTCTAAAAATCTTTTAGAACTCTTACACGTTCCTTTGATAATTGCTTTCTCCATACGGGAATGATCTTCTTCTTGCACTGTTTTATCACTTTTTGGTGAGATGTCTATTTCATAAATGTATTCTAAGCTTGCACCATTTGATTTAATAATCATTAGAGTTGTAACTTTATCTACCTTGTGTGGTAATGACTTTGACATCTCAGTTGCTGCTAGTTTAGCTATTGTTGTATTTTGAGATTTCATATCTCTAGTTGGGAGTTCTCTGCTTTGCATTTTAGCTTCAGAGGCAAAAATAGTCGTAAGTAAAAAGGTAATGGTTAAAAGTAGTTTTGTCATGCTATTCTCTTTTTAAATGTATTATACATTAAAAATCAAATAGCTAAGACTTAAGGGGTCAATAATTAGTCTTGTTGTTGTCTCATATATGCAGGAATATCTAAATAATCACTATCTAATTCTCCACCAACAACTAAACGTGGACGAATAACAGCTCTTGGAGCAGGAGTCTCAGAAACAAAGTCAGAATTATTTGTACCTTCGTTTAACTCTTTTTCAAAACCAGTAGCAATGATTGTAATTTTTACATAATCTTGGGCTAAATTTTCATCAGTAGATGTACCAAAAATGATATCTGCATCATCATGAGAACTCTCATGGATTACATTCATAGCTTCTTGAATCTCCATAAGTCCAAAGTTAGGGTTTATTGTAAAGTGAACAAGTACACCCATCGCTCCGTTTATTGACATATTGTCAAGTAGTGGAGACTCTATTGCTGCTTTTACCGCTTCATAAGCAGCGTTATCACCTTCATGTTCACCAACACCCATAAGTGCCATACCACGATGGTTCATTACAGTTTGTAAATCGGCAAAGTCAAGGTTTATGTCGTATTGACCAGATGAAAGAATAACACCAGATGTACCTGAAACTGCTTGAGCTAAAACACTGTCTACTATTTTAAAGCTATCTTTTACACCTAATTTTCTATCAATAATTGAAAGAAGTTTATCATTTGGAATAACTACAATAGAATCACTCGCAGCTTTTAATTCTTGTAGGCCAGCTTCAGCAAGTTTAAGTCTTTTCTTACCTTCAAACATGAAAGGTTTTGTAACAATAGCGATAGTTAAGGCACCAAGCTCTTTTGCAATTTGAGCAACAATAGGAGCAGCACCAGTTCCAGTACCACCACCAAGTCCAGCAGAGATAAATACAATATCTGCACCCTCTAAGGCTGCACGAATATCATCATAGTTTTCCAATGCTGAGTCTTTACCAACTTCAGGCTTCATGCCTGCACCAAGACCCTTAGTTAGTTTTGTTCCGATTTGAATTTTAGATGCATTTACCGCCTCATTTAAAACTTGAGCATCAGTATTTACCATAATCATCTCAATACCGGTAACACCTTCTCTGATCATATGACCAATCATGTTACCGCCACCGCCACCAACACCAACAGCTATTATTCTCGCTCCGTTAATATTACTTGCTTCTTCAACTAAAAATGGTTCCATTTTATTCCCCTTTAAAATAACTGCGTAGCCCAGTTCCAAAATTTACTAAGACTTCCAGCCTCATCACTCTTTTTCTCTTTATTTGCATCAAGAGAAATCATCTTCTCTTTTTTAACTTCATCTGTTTGAGCAGGTGGAGTTGGAATACTCTTTTCACTTGCAAAGTCAACACTACTTTGCTCACTTGGAGTTTCATTTATATGTCTTACTTTTTTGTTCACGTCTATCTCATATGGTGTATATGCCCCAGCTGCATACATAATAAGACCAATAGCTGATGAGTACTCAGCTGAACGAAGATTGTCAAATAGACCATCTGTTTCTTTTGGTTTTGCTAAACGAACAGGGATTGAACCAAAGATAGCGATTGCTAAATCTCGTATCCCTTCCATTCTTGAAAAACCACCAGTTAGAACAACACCGGCACCCATTTGCTCTTTTAATCCGCTGTTATCAATAAACTGTGATAGTATCATTAAAGTCTCTTCAACTCTAGCAGATATAACACTGTTTACAACACCTAGAGATACTTCATGGGTAGTGTCTTCATCGCCGATAACAGGAAGTTCTATTAGTTCATTTGATTGTGTTAAAAGTGAACCATATTGAAGTTTAACGTTATCTGCAACATTTAAAGGTGTATGAAGAGCCATTGACAAGTCATTTGTTACATGGTTTGAACCTACACCTAAAAACTCGTTATAGCGTATAGAGTTACCAGCATGTATAGTTACATTTGATGTGTTACCACCCATATCTATGACTGCTACGCCTAACTCTTTTTCATCTTCATTTAGTGTAGCGATTGATGATGTATAACCATTTAGTACTACATTTTCAACTTCAACTCCAGCACCACGCACAGCTTTTTTAAGATTATTTAGGTTTGATTTTTGAGTAGTTATTATGTGCGTTTCAACTTCAAGTCTAGAAGCATTCATTCCAAGTGGATCTTCAATATTGTCTTGATCATCAACTTTAAAGTTAAAAGGTAATGCATGAAGCACATCGTATTCGGCAGGGATATTAGCATTGTACAGAGAGGTTTGCATAACACGCTCTATCTCTTTGAAACTAATCTCTTTGTTTTGAATATTTACAATTCCGTTGGAGTTTAAACTTTTTGTATATGCTCCAGAGATTGAAACAATAGCAGTTTTAACATCACTTCCAGATACTCTTTTTGCATCGTCTAATGCAACTTTGATTGATTTAGAAGCTAGGTCTATGTTTGTTATACTTCCTTTTTTAAGCCCTTGAGCTTTAGAAGTACCAGCGCCTGTTATAGCTATGGAGTTGTCATTACCAATCTCAGCAATGATTGCACATATCTTTGTAGAGCCAATATCAATGGCTAAAACAGTTTTGCTCAACTTAGAGTCCTTGAATAAATATCTCTGTTTTGTACTTGTTTTGAAGGTTTTTAATTAGACCTTCGTTAAACATTGCACTTTTTAATCTTACGATTTCTTTACTACTATCAGTATTGTCCATCTTAAGCAGTTTTTGTTCCAATATATTATATAAAACTATATTTCCACTCTTTAGTTGAACAAACCCTTTTTTATTTTGAGATAAAAATAAATTTTGTAAAAATTCATTCGCATCAGTAGTCTCTAGTTTAGTAAGTTTTATAGCATCTCTACTTGTTATAAACTCACTTGTTTCGCCAACAAAAGAATCAATAGATTTTTTTGCTAACTCTATTAATTTAGTATTTTTTTGATGATTTATATAGATAGGCAGTATGCTTGATTTTGCTGCTTCAAATGATTTGGTTTGAGATGGATTAGCTTTTAAAAGTTTAAAAGTAAAATATTCATCATTTACAAGGATAGGTTTTAAAAATGGAGATGCTGGAGTAAGTGCAGATACTTTTTCTAATATTTCTGATGTAAAAGGGTTGTTTATCGAAGAGATAGTTGCTGATTCTATTTTAATATCAGTTGAAAGTTTATCTTTTTTATAAGCGATGTATGAACGAAGAGCCTCTTTTTTCGTCTCTTTTTCATTCAACTCATTAATTACTTTTGATTTAGCATCATCGTAAGTTAAGATTCTTCCATCTTCATCTTTAAAGTGTGTACGGTTGTCTTTATAGTATTCATTTAATTTAGCTTCATCATACTCTTTAGAAACTTTCATTTGTTTGATATATTTTACATCATAAGATACAGCAGTCATAAAGTCTTGTTTTCTAGCCTCCCAAAAAGTTTTAATAGATTCATCTGAAGTATCAATATTTATATCTTTACTATTTAAAACTTTATAGTTTATTTTATCAGCTATATTTATAGCAGTATTAAAAATTTTTGATTCATTTTCATTTGCCTTAACTGGAAGAAGCATAAGAGTTTTTTTGATTAATAGTTCTTTTTTAACATTATCCTCATACTCTTTTATACTCAAATTATTTTTAGATAAAACTGACTTATATATTTCTTTGTTAAAGACATCATCTTTGAAAAAATACTTTTGTGTTTTAATTTCTGTTAGTAATTCTGCATCTGAAATTTCTAAACTATACGACTCGGCAAGATTTAGGATCAATGCTTGTTGTGTTAGTTGATTTAAAGCTTGAGACTTAAGGCCAAAACTTTTAGCTTTTTCCTCATCAAAGTTACCTTGAAACATTTGAGCATATTGGTTGTAAAGATTTGAGTAAGATTTTTGTAACTCACCCATTGTTACATCTACATTTCCAACTTTTGCAACTGCTCCAGCCTTATCTCCGTAAGAGTATTGTCCCCAACCAACGAAACCTGCTCCAACAAAAGCTATTGTTGATATCCAGATTGTAATTATTAAATATCTTTTATGTCTTTGCATCCATGTAATCATCTTAGTTTAGTACCTTTAAGTTTGTTATTTGCGTAATTGTTTGTAATTCTATGTAAATTCGTATTAAACCTTGATAAAGTAGCTATAAAATCAATTTAAGATGTATGTAAAATAAATAATTGTAAAATCACTAAAGATAGTAAATAAAGGAATTGTTATGCATAGAGTTGAAAAATACGCAGACATACAAAAAGAGCTACCAAAGTTACCTAAAGTATTGTTAAATACTATACAGTCTGATGTTTTAGAAATCAATAGAATTGAAAAAACTTGTGAAAAATATGAAGATGCTTGTAGTAAAATTCCTGCCTTAAATGATGCTCATTTTGTTGTGTATTCAAAGTACATTCAAAAGGCTGATCATAAGTTTGAAAAGTTTATATTTTTAGATAAAGATGGTGCTGAAATATGTGATGTTAGTGGTGTAGATATGGAACTCTATGGTCTCCTTTCATGTACAAACTTATCCTTTAGTGAAGAGTACGAAGCAAAGTATAAAAAATAGTATGGATAATAAATCATTAAAAAATAGAGACTTAGATGTTCTGTGGCATCCATGTACTCAAATGAAAGATCATGAAACTCTTCCTTTAATCCCAATAAAAAAAGCTTATGGAGTTTATTTAGAAGATTTTGAAGGAAATACTTATATAGATGCTGTAAGTTCTTGGTGGGTAAATATGTTTGGACATACTAACTCGTATATAAACGAAGCAATAAAAAAACAGCTAGACACGCTTGAACATGTTATATTAGCAGGTTTTACGCATGAGCAGATTGTTATACTTTCTGAACGATTAGTAAAGTTAACACCAAAAAATTTAGACAAATGTTTTTATGCAGACAATGGCTCATCAGCTGTAGAAGTAGCTCTTAAAATGAGTTTTCACGCACATAAAAATGATGGCAAGATGGATAATGGTAAGAAGAAAAATATTTTTGTATCTCTTAAAAACTCTTATCATGGTGAAACTATTGGTGCGTTGAGTGTTGGTGATGTAGAACTTTATAAAGATACTTATGCACCATTACTTTTAGAAACAATTCAAACGCCAGTTCCAAAAGATATGAGTATAGAATCAGCGCTAGAGGCTGCAAAAGAGTTTGAAAATCTGTGTAAGCAAAGGTCTGATGATATATCAGCAATTATATTAGAACCTCTTATACAAGGTGCGGGATATATGCACATGTATCATGAGGAATTCTTAGTTCGAGTTCGTGAAACTTGTACGAAATATGATGTTCACCTAATAGCTGATGAAGTTATGGTTGGTTTTGGTAGGACAGGGGAGTTGTTTGCCTGTGAAAAAGCCAAAATATCACCAGACTTTATAGTGCTTTCAAAAGGTTTGACAGGTGGTTATTTACCTCTTTCTGTTGTTTTAACATCAAACAAAATTTATGCTAAATTTTATTGTGATTATAATGAGCATAAGGCATTTTTACACTCTCACTCATATACTGGAAATGCCCTTGCTTGTGCTGCCGCAAATGCGACGCTAGATATATTTGAAAATGATGATGTTATTAAAAATAATAAAATAACAGCTGTCTATATGGCTAAAAAGCTGGAAAAATTTAAAGACTTAAAAAATGTTCATAACATTAGACAAACTGGTATGGTTTGCGCACTTGAACTTAAAGGGTATAAGTCTGAAGATAGAATAGGGCTGAAGGTTTATCAGTATGGTTTAGATAATGGAGTATTGCTAAGGCCACTTGGTCATGTTGTGTACTTTATGCCACCATATACGATAACAAGTAAAGAGTTAGATAAGATGTTTGATGTAGCTTACGAGGCTATAAAACTTCTAGGTTAGTCAAAATGGAAGTCAGTTTTTGAACTGTCTTCCATCATTAATATTTTTGCAGATTTTTCAAGTATTGCTAATTTTTTTGCCATCTCATGTAAATCTCTGTTGAAAGTATAAACTCCAAATCCTCGTATAATTATAATATCAGTTTTTTTACTTTGAAAGTAATAAGCTATTTCACTACTAGCTCTATCGTACCAGTCATCAAACTGTTTTGGATCAACTATTTCAATACTACCAAAGGCTTTATATCCAAAGTAATCTTTTGGGGAAATCACATTATGTTCAAGTGAATATGCAGTAGTGAACGGTGGCATTGAAAAACATATGAACTTTGCATCTGATATTTGAGAGTATATACTATAATGGATACTAGAGTCAATACTAGCCTGATTCCATCTATAATCTTTTTTAAAATAAAGTTCTATAAGGTTGTTTTCACCAATATCATCAAAAATTGCTTCTTTTGTGTTAATGATAAAACGGTTTGATTCTGTCTTTGCTGATATAGAACCATGATAGATACCAAAAAAATCCTTTCTAAACATAGATAGTGCTAAGTTAGAGAGTTGATTTTTAAGATGATTTCTATTCATAAATGGCTCACAGTTTTTAAAATTTGTTATTAGAAGAAGTTTAACATAACTTTTCTAATTTAGCTAAACCAACTTTTCATTTTGTCAATCGCAGAGTCAAGTACACCTTCATGAGGTTTAGATTCCTCTATCCCAAATGAGCCTTGAAGTTTATTTAGTAACTCAACTTGTTCATCTGAAAGTTTTGTAGGATAAGTGATATTTACTTGAGCAATAAAGTCACCTTTTCCATGACCGTGAACATCATCAATACCTTCATTTTTAAAAGTAAACTGTTGTTTATCTCTAGTTCCAACTTTTAGTTTTAATTCTAACTCGCCGGTAAGGGATGGTATAGTTAACGTATCTCCAGTTACAGCTTGTGTGAAAAAGACTGGGATTTCAATATATACATCATTGCCCTCTCTTATGAAATGCTTATCTGGTTTTACAGAAAAAGTGACATAAAGGTCCCCACGAGTACCTCTTTTACCAATATTTCCTTGTCCACTAACTCTTAAACGATTACCCTCATCAATCCCTTTTGGAACCTTTACAGTAACATTTCCAGTCTCTTCTTTATAACCATTACCATTACATTCGTTACACTTATCAGCAGGAGCACTTCCCGTACCTTGACATACTGGACATGTTTGAGAAAAGGTCATAAATCCTTGTTTCATGAAAACTTGACCTTGACCCTTACACTGTTTGCAAGTGGAAAGTTTTCCATTTTTTGCACCAGTACCCTTACAAGGTTTACAAGTATTTTTATAAGTAAACTTTATATCTTTTTCACAACCAAATATAGCTTCATTAAAACTAAGGTGCATATCTATGTTCATATCAAGAGGGTATTTCTCCATATCTGCTGGATTTTGGCGGCGAGATCTTCCCCCACCACCAAAACCTGAAAACATCTCTTCAAACATTGAACCTAAATCATCAAAACCACCAGAAGAACGACTGCTGCCCATACCTTGAAGACCCTCTTTACCATAACGGTCATAAGTCTCTCTTTGTGAATCATCACTTAAACATTGGTAGGCTTCATTACAAAGTTTAAAATTGTGTTCAGCTTCTTCATCGCCTGGATTTTTATCTGGATGATACTTTTTCGCCATAGCTCTGTAAGCTTTTTTAATAGTTGTTTTGTCAGCATCTCTCGATACTTCTAATATTTCATAATAGCTTAAATCTTGCATGTTTTTTTACTATTCCCATATATATTTTTTGCAATTATATCGTTTTAAATTTAAATCTGTATAATCTCCTTTATGAAATATATTTTATTAACTATTAGTGTCATTGTTTTTCTTACATCTTGTTCAAAAAAACCAGAGCCAAGTTTCAAAACATTATCTCAAACAAAACTTTTAAAAGTTAGTATAGATGATCTTCCAAACTATAAGCTGGAAGATTATGATAAAGCTATAAAATCATTTATAAACTCTTGCAAAAGTAAAAAAACTAAACAAATATATAAAAATTTATGTCAAAAAGCAAAAGATATAACAGATTCAAAAAAGTTCTTTTCATCTGAGTTTGAAGTATATAAAATCATTAGTGATAAAAATTTATTAACTGGTTATTATGAAGCTAGTTTGAAGGGTTCTTTAACAAAAAAGTATCCATATATCTATCCTATCTATGAAAAGCCAAATAATTTGGTAAATGTTGATTTAAGCTCTATATATCCTGAACTAAAAAATTATAGATTGCGTGGTAGAGTTGTTGGACAAAAATTAGTACCATATTTTTCAAGGGCAGAGATAAATAGCAATAAAATAGATGCAAATATAATCTGTTATACAGATTCAAAAATAGATCTGTTTTTTTTAGAGGTCCAAGGATCTGGACGTGTATTATTAGATAATGGTAAAACTATTTTTGTAGGTTATGCAAATCAAAATGGACATAAATATAACTCCATTGGAAAATACTTAATCTCTATAGGTGCTATAAAAAAAGAGGATATTTCACTCCAAAGTATAAAAAAATATTTAAAAGAAAACCCAAATAAATTAGATGAAGTTTTAAACTATAATAAATCTTTTGTATTTTTTGCTAAAAGATCAAAATCAGCTACTGGTTCTCTTGGTTTAGAATTAACTCCATTACGCTCAATAGCAGTAGATAGAAAGTACATACCATTAGGGACTATGTTATATTTAGATTCAACTATTAATGGAAAAAGAATTAGTCAAACGGTAATGGCACAAGATACCGGTGGGGCTATAAAAGGCTCTGTTCGAGCTGATATGTTTCTTGGTTATGGCGAGCAAGCTAAAGAGAGTGCTGGTATGTTAAAATCAGATTTAAGTCTTTGGATATTTATGCCAAAGGAAGAGGGTAATAAATGAGAAAACTTCATAAGTTTGATAAGCTGGTAGAGGTCTTACAAGAGTTACCAACTATTGGTAAAAAATCAGCTACAAGACTTGCATACTTTATGCTTATGAAAGATAGTTTTGTAGGTATGAAAATATCAAATGCAATAGAAGATGCTCTTGGTAATTTAAGAATTTGTAGCTCATGTGGTGGTATGAGTGAAGATGATTTATGTTTCATCTGTTGCGATGAGTCTCGTGATGAATCACTTCTTTGTATAGTTGAAAATGCAAAAGATATACTACTTTTAGAAGAAAATGGCCTTTTTGATGGAAAATATTTTGTTCTAGACTCCTTAGAGATGTTAGATGTAGTAATGTTAGAAAAAGTTGTAGCCAATGGAATTGAAGAAATAGTGTTTGCTTTAACCCCATCTATAGCAAATGATGCTGTAATTTTATATATTGAAGATAAATTAAAGCAATTTAGTATAAAATACACCAAAATTGCACAAGGTGTACCAACCGGTGTTAGTTTAGAAAATATTGATTTACTATCTTTAACAAGGGCACTTGAAGATAGAGTAAGGGTTTAGATGAAAAAGTGGCTTGTATTATTAGTGTTAGTTGCAGCATTATTTGGGGATGATGATTTTGCAGAGTTCGATTCTGAGTTAGAGATTCAAAAGATTTCAGATCCATTTTCTGGGTATAACAAAGTTATGACAAATTTTAATGATGATCTGTATATGAATGTTTTAAAACCAATCAATAGTGGTTATGTAGCTATAACACATATAGAAGTTAGAAGAAGTATAGATAAGTTTTTTAAAAATCTTTATTATCCTATGCGTTTTGTAAATAATATATTTCAGGGTAAGTTTCACAATGCTTTTGAAGAGACAGGAAGATTTGTAGTTAATACAACAGTAGGATTAGCTGGTTTCTTTGATCCTGCAAAATCTGAGATGGGAATGTTAGCTCACAATGAAGATTTCGGTCAAACTTTAGGCTTTTATGGAGTTGGCTCCGGTCCTCATATTGTACTTCCTCTTTGGGGGCCATCAAATCTTAGAGATGTTGTAAGTATTTATCCAAATACAGTAGTAAGTTTTGTTGACTATACAGATAGAGATTGGTTTACTTTAACAGATACATGGGCTGGTTTCTTAGGTGTTAAAGCAATTGAACAAGTTAATAAGTACTCATTATATGAAACTACATATGATCATATAAGAGAAGACGCTATAGATTTATATCCTTATTTGAGAGAGTTATATGAAGAAAAAAGACAAAGAGAGATTGAGGAATAAAATGAAGAATATAGTTAAAATAATTTTAGTATTTTTAGGTCTATTTATTTTTACAAATAATCTGATAGCTAGTCAAGAGACAGATATAAGAGAAGCCTTTAGAGCTAAGCTTGATAAAGTTTTAGATGTAGTACAGCATAAAGAATTATCAAAAGATGATAGAAACTCTAAAATAATAGAGTTGCTTACCCCTATGTTTGATTTTAAACTTATGGCAAAATTAAGCCTTGGTAAAAAAGCTTGGATGAGTTTAGATAAAATGACTCAAGATAAGTTTGTAGAACTTTATGTAAATAGAATGAAAAAATCTTACTCTGAAAAGTTAGATGGTTATAAAGATCAAAAGATAGAGATTCTCTCAGTAACTCAGAAGAAAAATCGTATATCTATTAAAACAGAAGTTATAGATAAACATGAGAGCTTAAAGGTTGAATATAAATACTATAAACCTAAAAAACAAAAAGAAAATAAAGATAAATGGTTGATTTATGATGTTGAAATTATTGGTGTTAGTATTTTAAAAGCTGATAAAGCACAGTTTAAAGAGTTCTTAAAAACAAAAACTATAACTCAACTTATGGATGAGTTAGTAAAACAATAATATTATATGCTAAAAAATTTTTATAATAATTTTTTACTAAACTCATCAAAACTTATATTTTTAGTTTTAATGAGTTTTACTGCTGTTATGTTGTTTTTTACATTTCATTTAGAGATAGATGCCTCATCTGAAACTATGCTTCTTGAGGGCGATAAAGATTTGGCTTTTTCAAGAAAAATAACTTCAAGGTTTCAAACACAAGACTTTTTTGTTGTAACATATACAATAAAAGATGACCTACTGAGTGAACAAAATATTCAAAATATTATATCTCTAAGTGATAAGTTTAAAACATTAGCTATGGTTGATTCTATTACATCTATTGTAAATGTACCACTTTTAGAGTCCCCTATAAAACCATTGTCAGAACTATCCCGTGGAGTAAACACTCTTCTTTCACCAGATATAAATAAAACATTGGTAAAAAAAGAGCTTTTAAATAGTGCAATTTATAAAGAGAACTTAGTGAGTGATGATTTCAAAACTACGGGAATCTTAGTAAATTTAAAGATAGATGATAAATATTTTTCATTACTGCAAAAACGAAAAGATGCGCTAAAAAGTAATGATGAAGATAGTATAAAAATAGCACGAGTTCAGTTAAAAGAGTATAGAGACTTAATGCGTGAAAATAATCATAAAATTGTCCTCAGGCTAAGGAGTATTTTAAGTAAGTTCCAAAAAAATCATGATGGAGTAACCCTTCATCTTGGTGGTGTTGATATGATTACAGATGATCTTGTAGAATTTGTAAAACATGATTTGAAAGTTTTTTCATATTTGATAATTTTACTACTCATAATAATTTTATATTTACTCTTAAAGCAAAAAAGATGGGTATTTATCTCCCTTTTTATATCAGCAGTTTCACTAATTATTACAAGTGGCTTACTTGGCTTTTTTGGTATGGAGATAACGATAGTCTCATCAAATTTCATATCTCTTCAGCTTATTATGAATATATCTTTGATAATTCACTTAACGATAAAGTATAAAGAGTTATCATTTAAAAATGAAGATTTTTCACAACAAGAGTTGATAGTTGAGACTATGACATCTATGGCTAAGCCATCATTTTTTGTTGTTATTACAACCATTGCTGGTTTCGCTTCTTTGATGTTTAGTAATATTTTACCAGTTATAAATTTTGGTTGGATGATGAGTGGTGGTATAGTAGTTTCACTATTAATTACTTTTATATTATTTCCAATCCTTTTAGTATTTTTTGGTAAAGCAGATGTTTGTGAAGCAGATAAAGACGAAAGTGGAGTTACTGTAAAACTAGCAAATGTAGCTTATAAATATAAGAAAACTATAATATTTTTAAGTATAGTTATTGTACTTTTCTCTATCACTGGAGCAAATAGGCTTATAGTTGAAAATAGCTTTATAGACTACTTCAAAAAAGATACTTATATATATCAAGGTATGGCTTTAATTGACCAAAAATTAGGAGGTACAACTCCACTTGATGTTGTAATAACATTTAAAGGAGATTCTGATGAAGTTAGTTCTGCACAAGTTATTGAAAGTGATGATGAACTTGATGAGTTTGAAGAGGAGTTTGAAGAGGATGAGGGAGATAAGGAGCAGTACTGGTTTACTCAAAGTAAAATGAGAAAAATCAAAGAGGTTCATGATTATTTGGATTCTCTTGAAGGTATTGGAAAAGTACTATCTCTTGCAACTGTTGGTGATATCTTAAAAACACTAAATGATGGTAAAGAAGCAGATAGTTTGATGTTAGCCCTTATATATAAAGAACTTCCTCAAGAATATAAGAAAATTATACTTTCACCATATCTAGATATAAGTCATAATCAAGTTCGAATTGCTACTAGAGTGATAGATTCTCTACCAGGATTACAAAGAAATGAACTTATAAAAAAGATAAATAATGATTTAAAAACGATGTTAAATCCAAAGTATGAAGAGTATCGTCTTTCAAACCTTTTAGTAATGTATAACAATATGCTTCAATCACTTTTTAAGTCTCAAATTCAAACTATTGGTTTAGTAGTTTTTATACTATTTTTGATGTTTTTAGTTTTATTTAGAGATCTAAAAATTGCAATAGTAGCAATTATTGCCAATATAACTCCAGTTAGTGTTATCTTTGGCTTTATGGGTTGGATGAAGATTCCATTAGATATGATGACTATTACTATTGCAGCTATAAGTATTGGTATTGCTGTGGAT
>Ga0256837_1001327_pt1 | contig 17181 bp, 13 predicted proteins | sample 4562384metaG_FD_185976 | JGI IMG/M metagenome (GOLD analysis project Ga0256837, IMG submission 185976) | Hydrothermal vent microbial communities from Guaymas Basin, Mexico - 4561-384 | ecosystem: Environmental > Aquatic > Marine > Hydrothermal vents | place: Mexico: Guaymas Basin | collected...
TGTTTTGATAGGAACAATATGTGATATGCTCAGTGAAGCAAAACCGATGGCAGTTGTAAGTGATGTAAGAAATGTAGCGAGCATGTTCTTCTCAAGTGTATTGTAAATAGCATCATAATTACTCATTCCATTACGTCTTGATAGAAGATATATCCAAAAAAGGTGCATTGCATCTGCAATACCGATAGCAATGATAAAGACGGGCATATTGGCTGTAAAGTTATTGAGTTTGAAGCCCAGTATCGTTTGTGTCGCCAAAACAATGATAAAAGTAAAGATGACAACAAGCATGGTGAGTATAACTCCTGAGAGTTTTTTAAAGATAAGCCATAGAATGAGCATCGCAATGATAATAACTAAAGGTGTAAAGGTCTTTACATCATACTGGGCAAGAGAGCTGAAAGTCGTATTTACAACAGGACCGCCGGCAAGATGGAAGGTGTAGCCACTGCCACTCTCTTGGGCAATGTATCTGTTTACATCTTGCATTATATGTTTGGATGCGCCAATTGTAACACCGGCCTTAGGATTGAGCCGTCCCACTATCATAGTAGTTTTGGCATCTTGAGAGATGATGCGATTTACAAGTAAATCTTCGTGAAGTGCCGTTGTTTCTTTCTCTTTTAGCTCTTTTGGCGTAAGTTTGTCGATATCTTTGATAAAGTTTTCAATGAGAATCTCATCTTCATCCTCTGTACTTTTATGAACATACTGGTAGTTTGTAAGAGAATCTACTCTTGCTATGTACTGCGTTTGCCAGAGTTTTTCTGTGAGTCTGTCGATAACATGCAGGGCTTTTTTGTTTAAAATACCGTTTTCATCATGAAATACTATGATAATAGAGTCATCATTTCCAAAAGTGTTCTTAAAAGCATCATATTTTTTGAGTGTTTGTGAACCCTCTTCAAACCAGATTCTGTATGAGCCGTCAAACTGAGCATTTTTGAGCTGGTATCCTAAAGCTACTGTAATAAGGGGTACTAATATGACGATATACCATCTTAGTTTTATAATCAAATCTACAAATTTCTTCATGCTTTTCCTTAAAAGTAGTAGCCGACTTTAAGGCTGATTCTCTGGTGTCTTCCCATAAGGTTAAATACAGTGGACTTATTTGCTGATGGCTCAATATAACGATAGTCAAAATTGATTTTGTAGGTATCTGCAATGCGTGTGTTATACTCAAGATAGTAGATATCTTCATTGTAGTCAAGGTCAAAAATACCGCCACCGATAAGAGTTGAGTCATCACCTTCGTTGAAGCTGTAACGCAGGCCTAAAAAGAGGTCATTTTGAAAAACTTCAAAGAGTTGCAGGTCATTGCGTTTGGAGCTCTCAAGCGTTGTGTAGTTGTAATACTCTGCTAAAAGTCCCAAATCTGCCTCTTTATATATCTGGGGTATTGTGTGCTCTAGCCCTAAACCGATATGTAAATAATCTGAAATTTCATTATTGTTCAGTACATCTGTAAAAATTGCTTCAAGTTTATAGAGTGTTGCCCCTATAACCAAAGTATCATAAGTGATAAATTTATTGACAAGATAAGCGTGTTCATTTGTCTCGATCTCACTATTTGCCGTAAGTTTTGTTGTGTAGTATCGCTGTGAGTCATATCCGTTTTGAAAGATAATATTGTAATCAAGTGCATATTCGCTATCGAGCGAATCTGAATACTTGACATAGATATTTGGGCGGTATTGACCATTTTGCGTTTTTAAATCTTTAGTGTACTTTATGCTCTGTGGAAAATAGTAGTAGACATAAGGATAGGCGGACATTTCACGTGCCTGCTCATAAAGCTGCACAATAAAGGAGAGTTCACCACTTTGGGTATATTTTGTATATTCAGCATTGATAACACCGAGTTTACTTTTGTAAAAAGGGTCTGCCTGTAAATCATAAGGATTGAAAACATCTGCAATATTACGAACCTCCAAAGCACCCCAAAAGCGAAGACTTTTTCCTATAAGTGATTGACCCTCATCATACTCATATTGCGCATATAATTCATCTATACGGGCATAACTTCTATGTGTATCTTTTGCTCCACTTTCCAAATCATTCAGGTCTTGTTGCAGCCGGATTTTTGTATGAATTCTCAGGGCATCTTTTTTGTATGTTGCTTCTAAGTTTACAGCTGTTGTGATGTTTTGGGGGTTCTTATCATCAGGTGCGATAAGGTATGACTGTGTAATCCAATCTATATCTCCTCTATAGCTCATATTGTCCATAAAAGTAGATTCATCGGCAATTTCGGCAACTTCATCACTGAGGGTCTCTGTTTTAACACTCTTTGTTTGCGTTTGTAAGGTTTGCATCTCTACTGCGTTTGGTATATCAATGTTCTCTTTTGGAATCTTTATCTGTTTAGGTTCTTTAGCCTTAGATAATTGCTTCTTTTTAAATCTGTATTTATATGTTTTTACAATCATTGTATCGTGATAGCTTGTTGAGAGTTCTTTTTGTTCTCTTTTTGCTTCAGAATAACGTGTGAAACAACCACAGCGTACGGTATAGAGTGATTTTATTTTTATAAGTTGGCATGAGTCTGGGTAGTTTAGTGATTCAAAATTATAGGTTGAGTTTTTTTTGAGTTTAAAGCTTTTGAGCTGCACAGTATAACAGGTCTCTTGTATCTTTGCGAGTAAGAAAGTTGAAAGTAGAAGAAGAAAAAATATTTTCATTATTTTTTCAATACTCTTTTATTGAAATCTTTATTTTTAAGATGTAATTTTATCGTTTCATCACTCCAAGTCAAAATGGTCTTTTTATTGTTTTGGTGATTAACCATAGTCATTTGAGTAACACGCCATTTTCCGGATATTTTTTTATATTTATCAAAAGTTGCAGTTTTTAAAAGTTCATGTTTACGGTCATAATATTCTACTTTTTGGATAAGAAAACTCTTTGCATCAACATAGGATATCTCTTTTGTATATCCTGAGTTTTTACTTTTTGGAATTCTCTCACCAATATAGACTTTTTTGCCATTGAGTGTTCCAAGCTTTGCGTCACCTTTGAAAATATACTTCTTTGGATTGAATGAGCTTAAATCTTCATAGGAAAATTCTGAACCCATAAATGAGCCGGATTTAGAGCTTGAAGCGATTCTTTTTACTCTTTTTAGTGCTGGAAGATAGAGCCATTGGTCATCATCTCTATTAATATGTTCATGATTTAAAAATTTTGTTCCTTTGACATCTGCAGGGGAGAGAAAAGTCATAAGTGATTTGTTTCCGGAGTCACTCTCAAGTGTCATCATATGCATATCACGAGTTCGCCTCTGTTTATTTGCATTTATGAGTGTCATTTGCATGTGCGCTTTTGAACTTTTAAACCCTTTGGTAACAGTTTCACATTTGTTTGCTACTTCTTGATTAGTAATTGCAAAGATATTAATAGAGAAAAAAAGGAGGATGAAGAGTTTTGACATATAATTTCGCCTTATAAAATTTTGGCAAAATTATATCATAAAAATGTGAGATGATGTTTATACATAATATAAAAAAATCAAATAGTTATCACTTTTTTAGAATGAGTGTCGTTGACTGCGTAAAATCAAAATATTTTTTAGCAGCTTCTTGTACTTTTTTTGCAGTGATTTTATCTACATTCTCTTCATAGTTCAAAAGAGGTGTCAAATCACCACGTACAAAATAACTTCCAAAAAGATTTGCAACAGAAGTGGAACTCTCTAGTGAGTAGACAAAATCAGACTTAGTGTTTATTTTTACTTTTTCAAGTTCTGCTTTTGTAACTTTAGTCTCTTTCATTTTATTTATCTCTTTTATAAGTTCTTTTTCAACTGTTTGAGCCTTTACACCAGGGTTACACGTAGCCATAAAGATAAAAAGCCCCGGATCAGTATTTTCCATATTGTAAGCATAGATACTGTTCACAAGACGTTTTTTATCGACAAGTTTTTTATAAAGACGTGAGCTCTTTCCTGAGTATAAAATCTCGGAGATAACACTCAGTGTAACTTGGTCAGGACTTTTAAAGTCGGGAATATGAAAAGTGATGGCAAGCATTTCAACTTCACTATCTTTATGGATTACTACTCTTTTTGGACCATCTTGTTTAGGTTCTTTAAATTTGACTTTTGGAATTGCTCCATCATTTTTTATCTTGCCAAACGCAGCTTTTGCTGCTTTGAAAACATCTTTAGGGTTGATATCGCCGGTAACCATTAAAACGGCATTTTGCGGCTGGTAATAAGTCTTGTGAAAATCTCTGATATCTTTAATAGTCCATGTTCTGATATCGTTCATAAATCCAATGGGTGTCCAGTGGTATGGATGATAAATATACGCGTTATTGAAGAGTCTGAAGTAGAGGTATCCAAGTGGAGAGTTGTCTGTTCTCCAGCGTCTCTCTTCTGTTACAACATCGCGTTCGGGCTGAAACTCTTCATCTTTAAGGTTGAGGTTCTGCATCAACTCTGCAAAAAGATCTACAGAAGTTTTGAGATTGTCACTGCTGGACTTGATGTAGTAGTGTGTGTAGTCAAAACTTGTAGATGCATTATTGACACCGCCAACACTCTTGACCTCTTTGTCAAATTCACCTGCTTGTAGGTTTTTTGTTGATTTAAAATTCATATGCTCCAGCATATGTGCAATTCCCGTTTTTCCCATTACTTCGTTACGGCTTCCCACTTTGTAAAAGATATCGGTAGAGATTACATTGGAGTGGTTTTCAAGAGGTATAACTACGATCTGAAGCCCATTCTTTAAAGTCTTTGTCTCATATTTTGGTAGTATTGATGCCATTAAGCTTCCTGTTATTAGTATAATTGTTATGAAAAATTTCATTATTTTCTATCGCTTCCGATAGCTTCAGTTATGTTTTTAAAGCCATCAGCTTTTAGCAACTCTATAAGCTCCTTGTTGATCTTCATTATCATATCCGGACCATGAAAAACAATGCCGCTTAAAATCTGAACAAGTGAAGCTCCTGCCTTGATACGCTTGTATGCCTCTTGCGCAGAGTTAATTCCCCCGACTGATATTAAAACAGTTTTTCCGTAAAGCTCATTGGCAATGGCATCAAAGATTTTAAAACTTTTCTCTTTAAGCACTGCACCGCTGAGTCCGCCTATGGCTTTAGGGTGCTTTACCAGTGAGTAGTCTATGGTTGTATTGGTAGCTATGATACCATCAGCCCCCTTCTCAACGGCCATTTTTGTTAGGGCAACCGCATCTTCTATCTCCATATCCGGAGCGATTTTGAGTAAAATCGGCATATCTGTAAGCGCTTTTGCCTCAGCAAAAAGTTTTGTAATAAACTCTTCATTTTGCAAGTCACGGAGTCCCGGAGTGTTTGGAGAGGAGATATTTATGACAAAATAGTCCCCTAATCCATTAAAAGATTTGATAAGGTGAGTGTAGTCGTTAATGGCCTCTTTTTCGGGAGTGATTTTGTTTTTACCGATATTGACACCGATAGGCGTTGTAAAGGGGTAACGTGCTTGTAGTCTTTTTACAACTTTGTATGCACCATCATTGTTAAATCCCATAGCATTTTGGATGCTCTCTTCTTCGATATGACGGAACATTCGTGGTTTTGGGTTTCCTGCTTGTGGTTTTGGGGTAACTGTACCAATCTCGGTAAAACCAAAACCTAATGTTTGGATCCCTCGTATCATCGTTGCATTTTTATCAAAACCTGCGCCAAGCCCGACAGGATTTAAAAAAGTACGTCCAAAGAGTTCCTGTTTGAGACTCTCATCTGTGATGAAGTGCGACTCTAAAAACGGGTTAAAAGGTATTTGACAGATGTTTGGTAAACGCAGTACACACTCCGCAAGATGGTGTGCATTTTCCGGCTGGAGTTTAAAGAGTAAAGGTTTTATTGAATCATAATTTAGCATAACTATCCACTTGTTTAAAATTAAGCGATTATACTCAATAAAAGGTAATACGAAGATTATGAATCTTTAGTGCACTCTTGAAAAAGCTTTTCAAACTCTTTTGCAGGAAGTGGTTTGGAACAGAGATACCCCTGATACATCTCGCATTTCATTGCCTTGAGATACTCTAACTGCTCCTGCGTTTCAACACCCTCTGCCACAACATTGAGTTGTAAATCATCTGCAATTCCGATTATCATGTTGATAAAGGCTCTGTTTTCCTGCATGGAATCAATAAAGGATTTATCAATTTTGAGTGTATCAAAAGGGATATCTCTCAGGTATGAAAGTGAGGAGTATCCTGTACCAAAATCATCTAAAGAGAGGGTTATACCCAGTTTTTTCATCTCATGCAGCAGAGTGATTTTTTCCTCGAAGTCTTGAATAAGAACAGACTCTGTTAGTTCGATGTCGAGTTTTGCACTCTCTATACAGAGAATATTTTCTTGAAGTATATGAAAAAAGTTTCTATCTTCTAACTGCACTCCTGAGACATTTATGGAGAGCTTTATGTTTTTAAGAGGAGTTTTTTGCCATCTTTGTATCTGCTGACATGCCTCTTTGATGATCCACTCTCCCATAGGGATAATCATGCCGGTCTCTTCTGCAAGAGGGATGAACTTATCAGGGAAAATAATACCATCACGCGGATCAACAAGGCGAATAAGTGCTTCACAGCCTACTATGGTCTGTGTATTTATATCTACTTTAGGCTGGTAAAAGAGTTGAAAGTTATTATTTTCAAGTGCATTTGAGAGCAGAGATTGGATTTTGATTTTTTCTTGTACACCCTTGTTGAGCGTGTCTGTAAAGAACTGGTAGTTGTTTTTTCCAAGCTCTTTTGCTTTATACATTGCTATATCTGCATTTTTGAGCAGAGTATTAAAATCTTTACCATCTTTTGGATAGAGTGAGACTCCCATACTTACAGTTACACTGTAGCGTTCGTTTTCCATAACAATTGGAGCAGAGAGTTGGTGTTTTATGCGCTGTGCCACCTCTATCACACTTCTTTCATCCTCTATCTCAGGCAAAACGATAAGAAATTCATCTCCACCGATTCTGGCAGGAACATCATTTTCACGGATTGCATTACGTAAAATATTTGCAACTTTGGTAAGAATTATATCACCGAAATGATGTCCTACGGAGTCATTGATATTTTTAAAATTATCCAAGTCTAAAAAGATAATAGCAAACTTATTATTGTGTCTTTTTGCAGAAGCGATAATGCGTTGAACCTGACTTCTTAGATCATTGCGGTTGTAGAGCCCTGTAAGTGGATCTTTTGTTGAAAGGTTGTAGAGATTATCCTGCTCTGTTTTTAATCTTTTAAATGTCATTTCCAATGAGTAGCGGATAGATTCAAACTCTTTGATTAAAAAGTTTTGCGGTGAGTATTGACTGTAGTAAGCGTAATTACGAAGAGCTTCAAGCGGAGTGATAATATATTTTTCAACAAGAAAATAGATAAGTATAAAAAAGGCAAATGTAAAAAGTAAAGAGATGATGAGCATCTGTTTTGCTTCTTGTGTTTGCAGTTGTGAGATGTACTCTTTGTTTAATCCCAGAATGATTCTATACAAATGAGCCTCTAGATTATGGTAATGTTTAATTTTAAAGTCATAGCATGAAACATTGTCAAGGTCGCTGCTTATTATATTTGTTATCGGCAAGCACTTTTCATTTTTATAGAAGTTGTCAGCTCTATGTTGTTGTGAACTATAAATCGTTTGATTGTTATCATCTACTATCTCAATAGTCGCAATCGTTTTGTTGGTTATAATCCGGCTATCGAGTTGTGAAACTATAGAGCCGATCTGATGAGGATTGAAATTTTTTCGTAAAAAATGATTTAAGCTCAGCGCAGTAGATTGCAGATTTGTTTTTATAAGTTTTTGTGTAATCTCTTTTTGCTTGAAATAAAAATCATAAAAGAGCAAAAATATCGTCGGAAGAATAAGTGCAAGTATAAGCAAAGAGAATTGTTTTATTGATAATGTTTTCATCTATTTAAATATATTTTCCTTTGGATAGTCGTATTTAGCATTAATAAAATCTAAGAGTTCAGGGGATGGTTTATTTATCCATTTGATTTTTTCTAAAGATTCCAGATAATCTTTATAACTTATATTTGATAGATATTTACGGGTTAAATCATAAGTGGCTTTTGGGTTTTCATTTATTTCGTCAATAGACTTGTCAATGATTTTTTTAAGAGACAGAAGCCTTTCTCTTTCATTTTTTACTATCTCTTTTGAAGCGCAGAGTGCATCAATCACGATAATACTGTCGATGCTTTTTGTAGATGCGACCTCTTTAAAACCTCTTTTTTTGAGTGTAATATTATATGGAATATAAGTAACTATGACGATATTTTTTTTCTCTTTTTTCTCTTTATCATAGTCAATATCTTGTATCTGTTTCTGATCTCTGTTTATGAAAACAAATTTGTTGATATCAAGGGCATTGTTTTTAATAAAATCTTTTATAATTTCTTGATTTATAGAGTCTATCTCTAAATAGGCGTATATTTTTTCAGCTTTTTGTAACTCAGCAATTGACTTATTTGAGAGGACCATATCTCCGCCGTTAGAGCGGTCAAGTAAAATCACAGGAACGATATTATTTGTAGACTCTTTCAACGAGTTGTATTCATGCTGTGTAGTCGTAACCATATTTGCCTGTCCCATGCGGTAAATGTCCGCTGCTTCTGCCAGAGAGACACTGTTGATTATTTTAATGTTGAGCTTACGAAGATAGCCTTTTTCATAAGCATAATAAAGAGGAGTATAACCAACCCATTGGTTTGTAGATATGACAATTTCTTTTTTATCTTGAGGGGAACATGCGATAAAAAAAACAGATAGTAATATAATTGAAAATAGTTTTTTCAAAGTACAGACTCCTCATACAATTAAATGTTCACATAATATCACATACTGTTTTAATTGTTTATAAATATGTTGTAGAATAAACATACTTAAAAAAACGAAAGGATGGCTATTATGAACAAAAAAGTTTTAGTACCGCTTGCCGGTGGATTTGAAGAGATAGAGGCTGTAACAATTATTGATGTTTTAAGACGTGCAGAGATTGAAGTGCTTATTGCATCTTTAAACGCAGTGATGTTGGTAGAGGGGGCAAACGGCATTAAAGTAGAGGCTGATATGGCGATAAAAGATGTAAAGGCAGATGATATTGATATGATCGTGCTTCCTGGGGGATGGGGTGGCACACATGCTCTTGCGGATGATGAAAATGTACAAAATATCTTACGAGAAATGGATGCCAAGGGTAAAAATATAGGTGCTATCTGTGCTGCTCCATTTGCACTCAACAAAGCAGGTGTTTTAAAAGAGAAATATACCTGTTATCCTTCTGTTGAAGAGGAGATTCAAAAAGAGGGATATATGGGCGATGCGCAAATGGTTGTAGAAGATGCCAATGTTATGACATCCCGTGGTCCGGCAACCGCTCTTTGCTTTGGACTTGCAATTGTGAAAAAACTCAAAGGAGAAGAGAGCTACAATGCCCTAAAAGAGGGACTTTTAGCAAGCTATTGTAACTAGTAAAACTATTTTTCAGTTTAATGTTTTATTGGGTATTACATGTGAAAACAAGATTCTTTAGTGATTTTTCTTCATCTTGACTTGCAAATTCAGGAAGATTGTTTAATCGTTTTTGAAATATGAAACCTGGTGCCCACTGCTCAATCATATCGATTAAAAAACTACTTTCTAATTCCGGGGAGTTCAGAGATGCAAGAAGTATGCACTCTTCAGCCGCAATCTGAGGAAGTTTTTTGATGATCTTTTCATAATCCTTTGTTGCTTCAAAACTGCCACGCTGAAAGGTAGGGGGATCGATGATAATCATATCATAAGGCCCTTTGCGTTTAAGCGAGGAGAAAGATTTTAAGATATTGTAGGGTAAAAAGCTCACACCTTTTGGATCTAAGTTATTGAGAGAGTGGTTTGCCATTCCGATTTTGAGTGCACCTTTGCTCATATCTACATTGACAACAGAAGCAGCCCCGCCAAATTTTGCAGCAACACTAAAGGCACAGGTGTAGGAAAAAAGGTTTAATATATGTTTCTCTTTTGCATTTTCACGTACAAAAGCACGACCGTTCTTCATATCGGCAAAGTAGTAGTTGTTTTTGTTGGAGAGAAGATTGAGCTTGAGTTTCATACCATTTTCAATGATATACAGATCTTCTGGAACCTCTCCGATTAAAATCTCACTTGGAGCACCTTTTAGATAGCGTCTCTGTACAACTAAAGTTCTATATTTTTCACTCTTATTGACAAATTCTTTGAGCATTTGGATGATCTCATCTTCATTTGCCTCTTCAAAATAAAAAGCAGTACTTACAATAGTGTCGATGGAGTCAATGGTAAGGTGGCGTAGACCTTCATAAAGGCCGCCTCGTCCGTGAAAGAGTCGTTTAAACTCCTCTGCTGCGTTTAGAGAAGAGGCTTGTAGCTGTTTTTGGAGTTCCTCAGTTGTCACGACATAAAATCCTTGCTTAAATTTTTTCCCAAAATGTACCCTGAGGGGTATCCATGATATTTACATCAAAAGCTAAGATTTCATCACGAATTTTATCTGAGAGTTCAAAGTTTTTCTCTTTTTTTGCCTCGTTGCGTTTAGTTATGAGTGCATCTATCTTCTCTTTAGTCTGTGCATCTACGCCAAATTGAAAATACTCATAAGGATTTTTTACACCAAATCCAAGCACTTTTTCTATGTATGCCAAGTTTGCCATCGTCTCACGTTTGAGTTGTTTGTGTTTTCCTGCCGTGTCGAGTGTTTCATTTGCATGGCTTATCATCTCATCTATAAGGGCAAGAGCCGATGAGATATTGAGATCATCACTGAGCGTTTCAAGTAATGCTTTTGTAAACGCAGTCTCTTCTGCGTTTGGTGCTAAAGCAAAGAGGCGTTTTTTAAGACGGTAGAGTTTGTCGAGTCTCTTTTTTGCACTCATCAGATCTTCTGTATTGAAGTTGAAATTACTGCGGTAGTGTGTACTTAGGAGATAAAAACGCAGTACCTCCCCGTCATATTCTTTGAGCGCATCTTTTAAGAAAAAGCTGTTGCCAAGAGACTTACTCATCTTCTCACCGTTGATATTTACAAAACCGTTGTGCATCCAGTAGTTGGCAAGTTCGTGTTTTGTTGCACAGCGTGTCTGTGCCGCTTCATTTTCATGGTGTGGAAAGAGCAGGTCTGCTCCTCCTCCGTGGATGTCGATTGCGAACTCTTTGTCTTTGTATGCAAGGTGTTTTTCTATCATAGCCGAGCACTCAAGATGCCATCCCGGACGACCTGCACCAAAAGGGGAGTCAAATGTTACAGAGTCATCTTTGACACTCTTCCAAAGAGCAAAATCAGCACTGTTGCGTTTGAGTGAAGAGTTCTCAACCCGTTCTTGTTTATCTTCTTCATTTTGTACACGGTGAGAGAGTGTGAGATACTCTGAGTCACTTTTTGTATCGAAGTAAACATCACCCTCCTGCGTTTGGTAGGCATGATTATTTGCTATAAGCTTTTCAATAAGTGCATACATCGCCTCAAGTGATTCTGTCGCTTTTGGCTCAATGTCGGGACGCTCTACACCGATGGCGTGCATCTCTTTGTGAAAGGCCTCTGTATAGAAATCTGTGATCTCTTTGATCTCTTTTTTCTGTTCTATCGCTTTTTTGATGATCTTGTCATCAATATCTGTGATATTTCTTGCATAGGTGACATCATAGCCGTTGGCTTCCAAGACACGTTTGAGCAGGTCAAAGACCAGAGCAGATTTTGCATGTCCCAAGTGGGCATCATCATAAACAGTCGGTCCACAGACATACAGAGAGACTTTTCCCTCCACAAGCGGAGTAAATTCACGTTTTGTTTTTTGTACAGAATCAAATATATGCACTGATAAAATCCTTAAATAGAATGAGTAAAAGAGTAAACGCAGCAGCACTTACTATGAGATAGACAAGTTTTTTTCCCAGAAGTATATCAAAAAACCTCTGTGCGCCAAAAACCCTGATGGTAAAAAAGAAGCTCACAAAGCCTCCGAGTGTACTTGCAAGGGCTAGTCCGGCAGCACCAAGCGGTGAGATAAACGCAAGAGCCAAAATAATGTAGGTGACTAAAGATATTGTAGCTATCTTTGCCGCACGCATCTGCATCTCTTTTGCATAGAGCCAAAGAACGAAAAGTTTTTGTATACCAAAGGGCAGCAGTCCTATCATATACATCTGCAAAACTGCTGTGGTATTGTTGGTGTCTGTGCTACTAAAGGCACCGTGCTCAAAGAGTAGCCAGAGTATCTCATGGGAGAGGACAATACCGCCAATGGTACTTGCAGTGAGCAAAAATGTAAGGAACCAAAAGGCCTTTTGTAAATTTGCAAGTGCTTTTGTCTCATCATTGTTTTTAAGGTATCTCGCTACTTTTGGAAAGAGCGCTATAGAGGTTGCAATGGCAAAGAGTGCCAAAGGGAGCTGGAAGATACGGTTGGCATAGTAGAGGTAAGAGATAGAGCCTGTCGCTAAAAATGAAGCTAAAAAGGTGTCTAAAAAAGCACTTACCTGTGCAGTGGAGTTTCCCCACATCGCGGGAAAGAAGTTGTTGCGAAATTTTTTGGTATCTTGGTGGATGATGCTTGATTTCTCTCTTAGGTATTTAAAACCCCCTATAAGAAGCTTCATAAGTCCCATCTTGTAAATTGCCAAAATATGCACACCAACCTGCAGTAATCCTCCGATAATAACTCCAAAACTGAGATAGTAGACTATGGTGCTCTCACTACCGTTTTTTGAGAGTAGAAGTGCGAAGATAAGTGAGAGATTGAGCAGTGCCGTTGAAAAAGCGGAAGTTGCAAAGTGACCTTTGTACTGCAGCATCGAGCTTAAGAAGGTGACGATGAAAATAAGCGGCAGATACCAAAAGTTAATGGCAACATACGGAGATGCAAGTGCAATCGTATCTGCACTGAAACCTACTGCGATGGCTTTAGTAAAGAGTGCAGGTAGAAGATTTACAATAAGAGTGATACTGATGATAATTGAGACAAAAAGGAGAAAAATCTTGACAGAAAAGACCGCTTTGTGTCTGCTTCTTGCAAAAGCAGGAATAAAAACCTGAGTAAAAGCGCCTTCTGCAAAAATACGGCGAAAAAGGTTTGGAAGTTTAAACGCAATGAAGAAAATATCGCTGTAAACATTTGCACCAAGGGCAGATGCGGTGAGCAGATCTCTGATAAATCCTAAAATACGAGAGAATAATATCCCCGAACTGTTGGTGAAAATGGCTTTGAACATAGGCTTCTTTACTTATAAGATGTTAAATTTACGAAATTTTAACAAAGGTTTCGTTAAAATATCCCCTCTATAAAAAAACTAAAAAAGTATGGTAGAAAATTATGGCACTATTTGGTTCGAATAAAACGAGTACAACAAAATCATCCGTGAAGAAAGTAAGACCAGTCGTAGTGCGTACACAAAATATTGCCAGTGAAATATTTAAAGTAGCAAAGTCCTATGAGATTCAGCCAGAGGCATTGGACTTTAATCTTTTTGATGTTCAAACTTATGTTAGAGAGGTCACGGAGGAGAATGCAGCAACGGTTGAGTGGGATGAGATATCACCTGATAAAATGCATGAACTTGATAAAGAGAGACAACTGCTAAACCCAAATTTTCAAATAAAACAGATATATGAAGTTGAAATATTTTTAAAACAACTTGACCCCTCCAGCCCATGTTATGAGTTTAAGACAGCCGTAGGTGCAAATGCAACGAAATGTAAAGTATATCTGAGTGTTTTAGCGGGTTCCAAGCTCTCTGCTTATCCGCAGTTTTCACATGATTTTGAGGATATGCTGAACAAAAAGAAGATTCGTGCAGGAATTTTAATCTACATCTTTGATGATATGGTTGCGCCGCTTATATCAAAACTCTCAGCGCAGCTTGAAGTTGCCGAAGAACTTAGTTTCGCTAAAAACGAAACCTATCTGATCGCCGAATCTTATGAACCGACTGCCACCATAAATGACAAGATAATTCTACATTATGAAACAAACCATGAGATAGATGAAAATATCAAAATAGACTATGCGGCACGCGGATTTATTCAGAGTGTTAAAGAGGGTGATCTGCTTATTGAGTATGTCAAACCGCAGCTTGGAAAACCAGGGCGTAACTGCCGTGGAGAGTTTATGAACCCACAAGAGCCTACGGTGAAGTTCGAGCCTACATTCAACGTGGATGAAACGATTAAAATTGTTGAAGATGATAAAGCTATCAAATACTATGCCAAAGAGAATGGATATATAGCTTTTGAAAACAACACATATCTGATTAAAACAGAAGTGGATGTCGGAGAGATAAGTTTTAAAACTACCGGTTCGATTGAGAGCGGTGTGGACTCAGATGTAAATATCTCCGTAAGAGAGGCTGACGCTATCAAAGATGCTGTTGGTTCAGGTATGCATGTTGAGGTGACAGAGATTGACATTGATGGAAATGTAGGCTCAAATGCAAAGGTTGTTGCAAAAAAAGCAAAAATTGGCGGACAGACTCATAAAACGGCAATGATTCGTGCAGATGATGTTGAGATTCATGTCCACAAAGGAAAGGCTTATGGAAAAAAGATTCGCATAGAGCGTCTTGAACATGGTTATGTAGATGGTGATGAAGTCTATATAACACAAGCTTTGGGCGGGCATATAAGGGCAAAAAAAGTACATATCAATGTCTGCTCTTCCCATGTCCATGTTACAGCCTCAAAACAGATTGAAATCAAAAAACTCATAGGAAGTGAAAACAGTTTTACCATTGACCCACTGCTCAAAAAAGATGAGCAGGAGAATGCACAGGAGCATAACAAGCAGATAAAAGAGTTGGAAAAAGAGCTCAGAGATGTAAATGCTGATGTAAAGAAATATAAAATTTACATCAAAGAGGGTATGCCTGCGTTTATGGAGATAAAAAAGCGTCTGTTGCACTACAAAAAGAACGGGGTAAAGATGCCTGAGAGTTTTGTGAAAAAATACAAACAGTTCCAGAGTATGCAGCAAAAGCTAAAAGAGTTGATAACACAGAGTGAAACTCTGCAGGACAGACTCAATCTGCTTACAACGCGAACAGCTTCATTTCAAGATAATATTTTTGATGCCAGAGTCATCAACAGAGACTCTTGGAAGGGGTATAATGAGATAAAATTTAAACTTGTTGATCCTCCTATGGAGCTGGTCTATAAACCTGCTGAAAATTCCAGTGAACATGTTTTTGGTCTGGTACAGTTAAATGACGATGAATATGCAATTCGTTCAATGAAAGAGGAGTAAACGCAGTGATAGTAGGATTACATGGAAAAGTTGTATATAAAGAGCCTTCATTTGTGCATATTGATGTAAATGGGGTAGTTTATGAGGTCTTTATCTCTCTGCATACATTCTCATCGCTTGGGAGTGAGAAGGTCTCACTCTACACCACGCAGATAATTCGTGAAGATGCGCAACTGCTCTTTGGATTTTTAGAGATGAGTGAAAAGAAACTCTTTGCACGTCTTATAAAGATAAACGGAGTAGGGCCAAAGGTAGCAATGGCGATATGCTCGACCTATACACCTGCACAGTTTGCAACTGTGATAAATAATAAAGATGTTAACGGTGTAAAAAAAGTCCCCGGAATAGGACCTAAGAGTGCAGGGCGTATTTTGGTGGAACTTAACGGCTTTGATGCCGAGATCCTTGGCGGTTCTGAGAACTCATCAACTTCACAGGCTTACAGTGAAGCGAGTGAAGCGCTTGAAGCTTTAGGATTTAAAAAAGATAAAATTGCAAAAGCACTGAGTAGCTGTGAAGGTGAAGATACAGCCTCGCTTGTAAAAGGTGCTTTAAAATTACTACAAACAATTTAGAAAGAGGAAAACAATATTGAAATTAACTATATTATTTGGTGGTGCCAGTTTTGAACATGAGATTAGCATAGTAAGTGCGATAACGCTTAAAGAGAAGTTGAGCAGTGCTAAGTTGACATTTATATTTTGTGATACGGACCATACGTTTTATCTGATAGATGCGGCAAAAATGAAAGCAAAAACATTTTCCAGTGGTGAGTACAAAAAAATGCCTCAACTGCAACTAGCTCAAGGATGTTTTACTCAAAAAACACTCTTTTCAAAAACCGAGTATGACTCTGTAGTGCTCAATCTTATTCATGGTGCTGACGGTGAAGATGGAACTATTGCCTCTTTACTTGATTTTTATGCTGTTGATTATATCGGTCCACGCAGTGATGCCTGTACCTTTTCGTATGATAAACGCTATACAAAATACTTGTGTGAAGCCCTGGGCGTAAAGAGTGTCAAGTATGAAGTTTTACATAAAAATGAGGTAAATAAAATTACAATTGCATATCCTATTATTATCAAGCCGGCACGGCTTGGAAGCTCTATCGGTGTGAGTATTGTAAAAGAGGAGAGTGAACTTGACTATGCACTTGATGTTGCGTTTGAGTTTGATGATACTGTAATAGTAGAACCATTTTTAGAGGGTGTAAAAGAGTACAATCTTGCCGGATACTGTGCAAATAATGAGATGCATTTCTCCATCGTTGAAGAGCCTCATAAAGAGGAGTTTTTGGATTTTGAGAAAAAATATATGGACTTTTCAAGAAGTGAACAGGTTTTAGGTGCAGATATCAGTGAGGAGCTTACAGTAAGACTTAAGTCTAATTTTGAAAAAGTCTATGACAGACTTTTTGAGGGTGCACTTATCCGTTGTGATTTCTTTGTTTATCATGATGAAGTGCTGCTTAATGAGATAAATCCTATTCCTGGTTCGATGGCAAATTACCTCTTTGAAGATTTCGCTTCGGCTATTGAAGCACTTTCACACTCTCTGCCAAAGAAAAAGCAGATAAAGAGTAATTATGAGTACATTCACTCTATTTCCAAAGCAAAAGGGAAATAGCAGTGGCAGTAAAGTCTATACAATATAATCAAAGCACTTTTGATATAAGTTATGAGATTGTAAATCCAGAAGCGAAGGTAGATGTTATCATTTTACATGGCTGGGGAAGCAACAAAAATTTGATGAAGCAGACTTTCTCTCCATATATGAAAGGCTTTCGCCATATTTATATTGATTTGCCAGGTTTTGGAAACTCGACTTGCTGCTGTGCTATGACCACTATGGATGTTGCACGTATAGTGGAACTTTTTATGATTCACATCAACGCTTCCAAAGATATTATCCTCGG
>Ga0256837_1001328_pt1 | contig 17170 bp, 17 predicted proteins | sample 4562384metaG_FD_185976 | JGI IMG/M metagenome (GOLD analysis project Ga0256837, IMG submission 185976) | Hydrothermal vent microbial communities from Guaymas Basin, Mexico - 4561-384 | ecosystem: Environmental > Aquatic > Marine > Hydrothermal vents | place: Mexico: Guaymas Basin | collected...
GTTTCTGTGAATTACTTTTCGAATATGGATATTCAAGAAAACTTAAATTAAAAACTTCGTATTTCTTCCGATTATACAGTTAAAGTATAATTAATTTAAAAAGATTAAGTATAGTGGGGATACAAAAATGTTACAGTCCTTATACATAGCCGCTACTGGTCTTCAAGCATATAAAAAATCAACTGATGTTATTTCTACAAATATAAATAACGTTTCAAATCCGGACTATAATCGAAAGGATCCAATAATTGTGGATCTACCTAAAGGTGGAGTAGCTTTAGATAGTATAAGAAGAGCTTTTAATAAATATTTGTTTTTACAATATATTAAAAATTCTTCATCTTTAAAGGATTTAGAAATAGAACAATTTTATTTAAATAATGTAGAGCAAGTTTTTGATGATATTAAAGGACTTGGTCTTTTAGATAATCTAGGAAAATTTTTTGATGCTTGGCAAGATGTAGCAAATGATCCGGATGATATTACAAATAGGGAAAATTTAGTTTTAACAACGGATCTTCTTTTAGATAAATCAAAGCAAGCTTATGAAACTCTGATAGATAATCAAGCTGAGATTTGGGATAATATAAAGAACAATGTAAGAATTTTAAATGATAAACTTAAAAATCTAGCTGAAATTAATGTGAAGCTTAATTCATCTCCAAATGATCCGTCTCTTTTAGATACAAGAGATAAACTTATAAAAGAAATTTCTGAGCTTATAAATGTTAATGTAACTTTAGATGATAAAACAGGAAAAGTGTATTTAACCACTACCAAAGGTATACCTCTTGTAGAAAGTGGGAAAGCATTTTTATTTTATACAGATGAAAATAACAAAATAAAAGATTTTACAGACGCAAGATATGTTTACAATTTTATGGATAATATAAATCTTATTAAAGGTGGAAAACTGGGGGGACTTGCAAAGTCTTATTTAAAGATCGAGGAATACAAAAAGAACTTTTCTTCATTTATAACTGATTTAATAGAAAAGGTAAATAAAGTTTTTGCTTATGATAGTAATGGAAACGCTCCCTATGCCTTAAATTCTACAGATAAAGGAATTCCATATTTTTCCTCAGCTTATCCAATAACATTTGAAAGTTTAGATGTAGATAAAGATTATAAAATAGGAAAATTTGATTTAGATGATAAAAGTGTTGTATATGATAGTAATGGAAAATTAAGTGTATCTATAAGCGTTGCTAATGATGGTCTTTATAAATTTGAAACTTATTTAGATAGTAATAAACATATTGTTTTATCTTTTACAAAACCAGATGGCACAAGCTATACCTATACAGATACAAATTCAGATGAAAATGGAGATGGGAAAATTTCTTTAAAAGAATTTATAAATGTTATTCATAAAGCTATTCCAAGTGATAGTAGTTCTCCAAGTGTTACTCTAAAAGATTCCAATGGAAATGATTTAGATTTAAACTTATCTGATTTTTTAAATATCGATTATAAGTACTATAATGGAGAATATAGATTAACCATAGCTAATAAAAAAGCTAATTCCTCAATGTTTATAAATGATACCTTAACCGTTTATCAAACTGGGGGATATGCTTTTGATTACTACACTATGAAAAATATTTCTGTAAATGAAGTTATAAAAAAAGATCCTACAAAAATATGTATAGCTAAAAATCCTCCCGATAATTCAGGGGATAACACTTATGCTTGGAAAGTAGTAGATTTAAGAGACGAGATTATTACAAATTATAAAAATTTTACTGGAAAAATAGCAGGTGAAAAATCTTTTATAGATGCAAGTTATAGCTCCCAAAAAGAACTTTTTAATTCTATTGAAGAAAGATATAAAAATGAAACCGGTGTGGATTTAGATCAAGAGCTTATAAAGCTTACCGAAATGCAAAGAGCTTACCAAGCAAGTGCAAGAGTTATAACTGTTGCAAATGAAATACTTGATATATTATTAAATTTAGGAAAGGTATAGCGAGGTGAATTATGAGCTACATAAGCGATAATTATTTATTTACAAAACTTTTAAATATAAATAGTAATGTCAGAAAATCTGTAGAAAAATATGCAATGGAGCTTTCTACAGGGAAAAAGATAACAGCTCCTAGTGAAGCTCCAGATGATTATCCTTTTTTTGTAAAGCTTTCCGATAAAGCTGATAAACTTTCTCAATATATGCAAAATAGAACAATAGCTTCTACTTATCTTTCTCCAGCTGAAAATGCTTTGGAAAAAGTTTGGGATAATCTGCAAACTATAAGACAAAAGGCTTTATATATATTAAATGAACCAGATGCAGCTCCGGAAAACAGAAATGATATAAAGTATGAAATAGAAAACTTAGCCCAAAGTATTTTAAATGAAGTAAATATAAAAATTTCCGGAAACTATATATTTGCGGGAGTTCAAACAGATAAAAAACCTTACGATTTAGTTCAAAATAGTAATGGAGTCTGGGGTGTAAAAGTTTTTGATAAAACATACTTTCCAGACAGTAATAACAAATTTGTAGATGGTGATGGAAATGAAATAGGCTATTTTTTTAAAGACTCAAATAAAGCCGAAAGTAAAACCCAAATAGATGAAAACTTAAGCGTAACTATCTTCTTTGAAGGAGAAGGTATAGAAAGAGCTCTTCAAGGAATTGTCGAGATTTTAAATTGTTTTAATGAAGATAAGATAAAAAAATTTGACGATAAAATGGTTGCAGCTTTAGAAGATTTTGATAAAAAAGTTTTTGGAGATGTTAATAATCCAAAAGCTGAAAGTTTTTCTCGTCTTCAATCTCGAGTAGCTAAGAACTTGCAACTTGTAGATGACTTTGAAAACAGGTTAGATATGAAACATACTTTAACCAAAGAGTCTATTATGAAAATTACCGATACCGATATGGCTGTAGCTACAACTGAGTATGAAAGGGCAAAGCTTGCATACCAAGCAAGTTCTAAAGCTTTAAGCGATTTAACAAAAATGAGTTTGCTTTATTATTTGAAATAAATGAAAATAAAACTTAAGAAAAAGGGGGAAATTCCTTTCCCCCTATTTTAAAGCTTTTTTTACATAATTTGGTAAAGAGAAACTTGCAAAATGAATATCTTCATTATAGTATTTTAAATCCAAATTTTTTATATTTTCCAAAATATTTTCCGGAGAAACTTTTAAAGGATCATAAACTTTACTTCCTATTGTAAAGGACCAATAACCAGCTGGATAAGTTGGTATGTTTGCAGTGTATAACCTTACAATGGGAAAGCTTTCTTTCAAGTTATCTAAAATATCTTTGATAATATCTAAAGAATAAAATGGACTTTCACTTTGAGTAACGAAAATACCATCATCTTTCAAAGCTTTATAAGCATCTTGATAGAATTCCTTTTCAAAAAGAACTTTTGAAGGTCCAATTGGATCTGAGCAATCTACAATAATTAAGTCGTATTTATCTTTTACATTTTTTACAAATTTTCTTCCATCTTCAATAAATATCTTAAGTCTTTTATCCTTAAAAGAGGAAGCTGTAAAGGGCATATGTTTCTTAGCAATTTCTATAACTTCTTTATCTATTTCTACAAGATGAATTTCTTTGACAAAGTTATACTTTAGAATCTCTCTTGCAGTTCCTCCGTCCCCACCACCAATTATAAGAACTTTTAATTCTTTTTTTCTTTTAGAGAAATCAAAACTATTAATAGGAACGTGAGATATCATTTCATGATATATAAATTCATCTCTTTCTGTAAGTTGAACTAAATCATCTAAAACCAAAACTTTTCCAAAGTCTTCAGTTTCTAAAAAAGTTAATTTTTGATATTTTGTATTTACACTATATACATTTTGAGGCTTTATACTGACTCCTACAGATTTTGTATGAAATTCCGTAAAAAGAAACATTTAAAAGCCCCCTTCTTTTGATGTTTATGTTTCCTTATCTTAATTTATTTTTTATCCCTTTGAAAGTTTTTCATTTTATATCTACTCTTCTTCGTTTCTTCCAAATATTCTTAAAAATGCAAGAAATATATTTAATATGTCAATATATAAGTTTAAGGCAGCAAAATAAGCATTTCCATCGGTATATGCAATCTCCTCAAGAGTTTGAAGATCATAGGCAATAAGACCCATAAAAACAATTATTGTTATCGCTGAAATTACTAAATCTAAGGTTGAAGATCCTAAAAATATATTAACGATAGAAGCTATAACTAGTGCAATTAATCCTGCAAATAAAAAGCTAGAGTATTGTCTAAAATCTATTTTCTTTGACATTGCTAAAAGCGCCATAACGAAAAAGGATACTCCAGTTGCAATGAAAGCCTTAAAAATTGCCGCTTTTGTATATATTAAAAATACAGGTCCTATTAAAATTCCTTCTACTGCACAGAAAAGATAAAATGCAATTCCTGCTAAAACCGGATTATTTCTAAGAACCCCAGTTGCAATTACTAAAACAAAGCTTAAAATAGCAAAAAGAATAAATCCAAGTTTTCCTAAAGAATATACAGCTCCCGTTGTTATAGCTAAATATGCAGAAATACCTGTGACAATAAAACCTAAAAATAAATTTAAAAATACTTTTCCAAGAAAAGAGTTAAAGTCTACACTTTCGTAAATTCTATCTTTTACATTATTCCACATAATATCCTCCTTTTTAGGATTTTAAACGGAAATTTTTATAAAATATATATCTTTTATTTATTTTTTCAAATAAAGTAATTAAAAAAATGAAAAAATTAACAAGAAACTCTAAAGTATACTATATCTCCATCTTGCATTATATATTCTTTTCCTTCCAATCTTACCTTTCCAAGATCTTTAAAATAAGTCCAAAGACTATCTCCTTTAAGTTTAGGTAAGATTTCAGGTTTATTTTTTATTTCATTTTCAAAATCTTCCCAAGATAAAACCTCGGCTCTGATAAAATGTTTCTCAAAATCAGAATGAATTTTTCCGGCAGCTTGAGGAGCTGTCATACCTTTTTTTATGGTCCAAGCTCTTACTTCCTTTTTTCCTGCAGTAAAAAATGTTTGCAAATCTAAAATTTCATATCCAGCTCTTATTAAATTATTTAAAGTAGGTTCTTTTAAACCATAACTTTCTAAAAATTCTTGCTTTTCTTCATCAGGTAAATTTGAAAGTTCTTCTTCTAGCTTTGCACAAACCTTTACTACTTTTGCACCTTCTTTTTTTGCATACTCCTTAACCGCTTTTACATATTCGTTATCTTTTAAAATATGTTCTTCATCCACATTGCACACATATATCATTGGTTTTAAAGTTAAGAGTCCAAAACCCCTTAAAATTTTAAGCTCATCCTCTTTAAATTCATCTCTTTTTAGATATAAGCGGATGCCTTTTTCTAAAAATTCCTTTGCCTTTTTTAAAGCTTCAAGTTCCTTTTTTGCTTCTTTATCTCCTGTTTTTGCAACCTTTTCAACTTTGGCAAGTCTTTTTTCTACAACCTCTAAATCAGCCATTATAAGCTCATAATTGATAATTTCTATATCTCTAACAGGATCTACTTTTCCTTCTACATGAACAATATCACTTCTATCAAAGCACCTTACTACATGAGCGATAGCATCTACATTTCTTATATGAGATAAAAATTGATTTCCAAGTCCTTCTCCTTTACTTGCTCCTTTTACCAAACCAGCTATATCACAAAATTCAATAACAGCAGGAACAACTTTTTCAGGTTCTACAACCTTGGAAAGTAAATCCAAACGGCTATCCGGAACTGGAACAACTCCAAAATTAGGGTCTATAGTACAAAAAGGAAAATTTTCCGCAGGAATAGAATTTTTTGTAAGAGCATTAAATAAGGTTGATTTACCAACATTTGGAAGCCCAACAATTCCACATGTAAACCCCATTTTCCCTCCTAAAACTTAAAATTTTTGACTTTTATATTTCTTAATTTAATTTCTATTTTATATAGTTAACTTTATAAATTAGAAATCTAAAATAAAAATAATACTTCTCTTATTATTTTTGAAGCTAAAGCAGAGGTTATATTTGATGGATCTAAAAGAGGATTAACTTCTACAAGATCAAAGCCTACTATATTTATTTTTTCCTCTTTTAAATATTTTAAAAAATTAAAAAAGTCAATAGGATTAATTCCACCCGCTTCAGGAGTACCAGTTCCAGGTGCAAAAGCAGGGTCAAATACATCTATATCCAAACTAATATAAAAATTTTTGTACTTTGCTTTTAAAATATTTAAAAACTTTTTTAAAATTTCCCAATCTCGTGCATACATAACGCCGTTTTTAAATACAGGTTCATCAAGCTCAAAGGATAAATTATCTTTGTAAAAAGTTTCATATTCTTTTTTTTCAAAGCTTCTTATCCCAAATTGCAAAATCTTTATGTCAAATTCCAAAACTCTTCGAGCAAAACAAGCATGAGAATACTTTGAATTTAAATATATATCTCTTAAATCGGCGTGTGCATCAAAATGAATGACCAAAATATCTTCATATTTTTCTTTTATTGCTTTTATAAAACCTATAGGGGAACTATGATCCCCTCCAAGTAAAATACCTTTTCTATAACTTTTAAGTTTACTTTTTGAAAATTCATAAACTTTTTTAAAAAGATCTTCTGGATTTATAAGTTCTATATCCAAATCTTTTTCATCTACAAAATTTATATTTTCTAGATCTTCAAAAAAAATGGGAGAAAAAGTTTCTAGATTATATGACATTTCCCTTATTTTATTTGGTCCAAATCTAGTTCCTGGGTAAAAACAAGTTGAAGCATCGTAAGGCACTCCAAAAATAAAAATATCACCTTTATCTTTTGAAGAAATAAATTTCACCTTAAACCTCCAAAAATTAGCTAAAAAGGAAATAAGAAATTAAACTAAAAAAAGCTGTTAAAACTACAAAACTTCCAAGTATTTTAGTTTGAGGAATTCCACATTTTTCTAAATGGTGATGAAAAGGTGCCATTTTAAAAACTCTTTTTCCTTCACCATATATTTTTTTTGTAAGTTTATAATAATATCTTTGAATTACTACAGAAAAAAACTCTAAAAATATAATTATTCCTGAAATTATTAAAGCTTTTTCTAAAGAAAAATAAATAAAAGAAGCTAAAATTAAAGCTCCTAAGGCTAAACTTCCAGTATCTCCCATAAATATTCTTGCAGGAGGGAAATTAAAAAATAAAAAAGCTAAAATAGGAGGAATTAATATTAAATAAATTGGGTCATGGCTAAAAGCATATAAAAGAATAAGTAAAATAATAGCTATACTTCCCGCAAGACCATCTATCCCATCTACAAAGTTAAAGGCATTTAAAAATATAATAGAAAATATTACATAATAGATAAGAAAATAAAATAGATTATCAATTTTAAATGAAATTAAACCAAAATCCGCTATATGAACTTTCTTAAAGAAAAATATTAAGGCTCCTAAAAATAAACTAAATAAAATTTGCAAAAATAATTTTTGATTTTCTTTTAATCCTTCCGGCTCATGCAATTTTTTATAGTCATCTAAAAAACCAATAAAGCCAAAGGGAATTAAAGAATATATAACAAGGTATTTTGTATGAGAATCTAAGTAAGAATTAGAAATTAAAAGAGCTATTATCATCGAAAAGATAAAAGAAAGCCCCCCAAAACAAGAAATTTTCCTTTTATGGGAGCTGGGCATATACTCTTTTACTTTTTCGGGAATGAAATCTTTTAATTTATAAGTTAATCCTAAATTTAATAAAAAACTAGTTATACTTGATACAGTAAAACTTATTTTTTCTAACATTTTTAGCCCTTATTTTCCTCTTCTTTTTGTTTTATATTAATTTGGGAAAAAGTAGTTTTTTGGAAAATATAATCTGTAAGACGATTTAAGATATTTCCAACATAATCTATTTTTTTTCTAAGTTCAAAATTTTTAAGCTCTAAGGAAAGTAAAGATAAATATATTTCCTCTATTGTATTTTTAGATTCTTTTGCAAAATCTATGTTTCCCTTTATCATTTCTTCTACGGATTTTCTTAAAAGTTCTCCGCAAAAATCTGCAAGTCCTTGAATATAACAATCTTCCTCAATTTCTAAATCTTCATGAGTTGGAATTTTTCTTTCTTTTAAATAGGAATATAAAATTTCCGCTTCGGCAAATTCCTGAAAAGATGTTAAAGCCATACCTATAAATCTAGGTTCGGTTTTTAGTTCAGTTTTTAACCACTCTAAAAGTTCTAGCATTTCTTTTCTTGCTTCCTCTGCTCTTGCATAGTCATCTCTTATAAGAGCATATATAACTTCTTTGGAACGTCTATTTACTTTTATAGCAGTTTGTTTAAATAAATCCTTTTTATCCTCCAAAGCTCTAAAATGCTCACGAAGTTTACTTATATATTCTTGACTTAAAAGAGCCATATTATTCCTCCTTTTTAAAATTCTTTTCTAATAAGTCTAATAGCCCATAAGTTTCGTTTATACGTTTTATCTTTTCTGTAAGAGTAAAAAAGGTTGTTATTACAGCAGGTATATAAATTAATATGTTCTACTTTTATATTCGGATTAAAAAGTTCTATTTGATGTTTAGCTATTTCAAATAAATCCATAAGATAATTTCCCCAAGATAATTTCCTAAAAAATTTTTCATTTTTGTAATATTCTGGAAAAGCTTTTAAAACCTCTTCTCCAACTTCATAGCAATTTTTGCATATATGAGCTCCTACAAAAATTTTTTTTATGTTACATCCATAATCATCCATTTTTTCTAAAGTTTTATAAATTATATTTTTTGAAAGCCCTTTCCATCCAGCATGAATGGCTCCCACCATTGTATCTCCTATAACTAAAAGAGGTAAACAATCTGCAGTTTTTATAGCTATAAAAAAATCGGGAGATGGAGAAATTAGAGCATCTGCATATATAGAAGATGAAGTATAAGAACTTACAAGTTCTATAACATCCGAGTGAGTTTGATTAGGAAGAACAATATTATAGTTGTTTATTTTTTTTATTTGACTTGCATCTATTGGCTTTTGAGTCCAGAAAATTTCGGCATTATCTATTACTTTTAACATTTGAGATCCTCGCATATTTTCGCTTTTCATATGTAGACACTCTATCTAGAATTATATGAATTAAATCTGCACAAATTCCACCCAATAAAAAAAATATAATGTAATTTTTATATTTAACAATAAAATCAAAGTAACTTTCAAAAAATATTTTTAAATCTTTTAGACTTTTTAAGAAAAATTTAAAATCTAAAGAAATTGATTTTAAAATAAAAATTTGCTTAATAAAAAAATATAAAAAAATTATAAAAAGTACAACTATAATAAGGTAAAAGTATCTAATTAAAGTTCCTAAAATTGGAGTATGGGATACTCCTCTATGAGAAGATAAAAAAAAGTAGGGATAGAAAAATATTTTAAAAATTCCCCATCTCTTTGCACTTTTGGAATAAGATAAATCTAAATCTGGAGATAAAAAAAAGGTGGAGAGTAAAAAGCCCACTAAAAATGGCAAGTAATATTCATAGGGTAAAAAAAAATAGATGATAGATGCAAAAATTATGAACATAAGATTTACGGTATCATGTACTAATCCAGACGGCATACCTACCTACTTTCTTATATTCTACTTAAATCTACTTTGTATTTATTTGCAACTTCTAAAATTTTTTTATTTAAATTTTTTAAATCTTGCCAAGCTTGCTCTAAAGAAACATATTCATGAGGTCTTTGTCGAATATAATTTATCAACTCCGGATAGACTTCCATAACCATATCTACGATATTTGATGTCCCTTTTTTGTAAATACCTAATTTTATCATGTCCTCTACTTCTTTATAAATGGATAGAATTTTTATATATACTCCTTGAAGCTCTAAAATTTCAGGTGGAACAATTTGAGGCGTTAAACGAGAAATACTTTTTAAAATATCTATAGCTGGATATATTCTCATATTAGCTATTTGACGCGAAAGAACTATATGGCCATCTAAAAAAGATATAGCTGCATCTGCAATGGGATCACTATGAGGATCATCCCCTTCTACTAAAACTGTATATATTCCCGTTATAGATCCTCTATTTATAAATGCTCCAGCTCTTTCTATAATTTGAGGAAGTAGATTAAAAACGGAGGGGGTATATCCCTTTGTAGTTGGAGGTTCTCCTACAGATAAACCAACTTCTCTTTGAGCCATAGCAAGACGAGTAAAACTATCAACTAAAAATAAAACATCCTTACCTTGATAAGAAAAATAGTCTGCAATAGCACAAGCTGTAAATAAAGCTCTTACTTTAACCAAGGGCGGATTATCTGAAGTAGCTACTACTACAACACTTTTTTCTAAACCTTCCTTACCTAAAGCATCTTCTATAAATTCCCTTACTTCCCTTCCTCTTTCTCCAACTAAACATATAACATTTACATCAGCTTTTGTAAATCTTGCTATCATTCCTAAGGTTGTAGATTTTCCTACTCCAGCTCCAGCAAAAATTCCAATTCTTTGACCTTTTCCAACAGTTAAAAGACCATTTATAGCTCTAATACCTAAGTCCAAGGGTTCTTTGATTCTTGCCCTTTCTAAAGGATTTATGGGTTCAGGTTTTAATTCTATTTTTTCAGTTAGTTTAACGTGTTTATTTATAGGTCTCCCAAAAGCATCTACAACACATCCAAGAAGCTCATCTCCTACCTTTACGGTTACTGGTTGAGAAAGGGCTTCAACATTTCCTCCTACTTTTACTCCTTCCAAATTACCATAAGTAAGAATGATAGCTTTATTATCTTTAAAACCTACAACTTCTCCCTCTACTTTTCCATCTATAATACACTGCTCTCCTAAGTTTACTTTTGGAAGGCGAGCCCAAATTATATTTCCAGTAACATCAGTTATTTTCCCACGAATCTTGTAGGGTTTGTATTTGCTTAATTGTTTCTTTAAGCTCCTCTTTAACCACATTTAATCTTTCCTTTACTATACTTTCTACTTCAAAATCCTGAGTTTTTATTCTAAAGTCCCCTATATCTAAATTTTTATCTTCCAAAATTTGATAATGATCTGATTCCATTAAAAATCTAGCTTTATCTAATATTTTAAAAGCTATAGGATTAACAAATATTTGAACTTTAGCATAGTCCTCAAGTTCAAAATCTTTTATAGTTTTTAAAATGTTATTCATAACAATTCCGCAGTCCTTTTTATATTCTTCCTGGATAATAAATTCTATAGAGGAAATTAGTAACTCCTCTAAAATATCCTTATATATTTGAAGTAGTTTTTCCTTAGATTTCTTAAGTTCCTTTTTAATATCTTCATTTAATAATTTTTCAAAATTTTTTATAAATTCTCTTAACTTATTTAGTTTTTCTCTATATTCTTTCTCAATAAACTTTTTCCCATCCTCAAAACCTTTTTTATATCCTTCTTCAAAACCTTGTTTGTAACTTTCTTCTTGAACTTCTTTTAATTTTGTTTCATAGTAATTAGTTAAAGCTGATATTTTTTCATTTAAAATTTGATTTAATTTTTCTTCAAATTCCTTTTCAAGTTCCTTTCTAATTTCAACTTCCAATTCTTTTCTTAAATTTTCCTTAATTTTAGAAAGGGCAAAAGAATCTATTTCATTTTCAAAATTATTAAAAGTATTTTCTTCATTCTTTTCATCCTCATTTTCCTCAGATAAAGAAAAAAGAAATTCTGAGGCAGGAATTAAAGATATATTTTGAGATTGATTTTCTGAATCGTCTTCTTCCCAAATACTACTTAAATTTTCAATTTTCTCATTCACTTTATTTAACCTTTCAAAAATTAATTATCCAAAATAAATTATAGAAAGCTTTTTTACATTTTCAATTCATTTTTTTATCTTCTTGATTTAGCCCATGTGAGAAGTTTTTCTAAAGGGTAAGTGTTTACTATAGTTTCTTTTGGAAGCCAAGCCCTTCTTGCTTGTCCTACTCCTAAAATAATCATCCAAAATTGATCTATAAAATGGGAATCCGTATTTATTGCAAACTTGCAGTTATATTCTTTATAAGCTTTATAAGCCAAAACATCATTTAAATCAAGTCTATTAAAATATGAATTTATTTCCAAAGCTACATTATTTTCAGAAGCGGCTTTAAATACTTTATCCCAATCTACAGGATAAGGTGGTCTTTGATTTATTATTCTTCCGCTTGGATGGGCAATTATGTTTACATACTTGTTTTCGATAGCTTTTAAAAGTCTTTCCGTATTATCTTGGTTAAAACGAGTATGAATAGCAGCTATTACAATATCTAAATCCTTTAAAATATCTTCCGAGTAATCTAAAGAACCATCTGGAAGTATATCTACTTCCATAACTTTAAGAAGAAATTTTTTTCCTAATTTTTCATTTATTTTATCTATTTCATAATTTCTTTTTTTTACTTCCTCTTCCGAAAGACCATTTGCTACTTTTAAACTTTTTGAGTGATCTGCAATACCTATGTACTCATATCCAAAATCCAAAGCAGCTTTTAATATTTCCTCTAAAGAATTTGCGCCATCACTATATTTTGAGTGAACATGCAAATCTCCTTTCATATCTTTTACTTTTACTAAGTTTTCAAAACTTATTTTTTGTCTTAATTTTTCATCTTTTTTAATTTTTTCTTTTAAAGATAAATAACATTTTAAAAGGGAAGAGTAATTATTTTTTATGGGCTCTATAAACTTTTTAAATAGCTTTTCAGCTTCTTCAATTTCTCCAAGGTTTTCTCTTAACTCCGGAGGCGGCGGATAAAGGCCTAAATTTAAATATATCTCTTCTTCAGTTCTTGAAGCAACTAACTTATCACCTCTAAAAAGTCCATATTCATTTAACTTATAGCCTTTTTCTATACATATTTTTCGAAGAGCAATATTATGAGCTTTTGAACCGGTAAAATACTGAAGAGCCGCTCCCCAAGATTTTTCTTCTATTATTCTTAAATCTACTTGAACCCCATCTTTAGTTAAAATAGAAGTTCTTGTTGGACCTTCCCATAAAACTTCTTTTACAATTTCTAAGTTTTTAAAAGCTTCGTTAACTTTTTCTCTATATCTGTAGTCATCTTTTTTTATTGTTACTAAAATGTCTATATCTCCAACAGTTTCTTTCATACGGCGAGTAGAACCTGCATAGGAAATATTTGTAATAATATCTTTTAAAGAGCCCTTTAAAGAATTTATAATGAAATTTGCAATATGAAGAGCAAAACCCAAAGGAATTTTATCTTTAGAAAGTTTATATATTTCTATTCCTTTTTTTATCTTTTCTACTTTCTTTAACCCAAAAGAAGGAAGCCTTAAAAGTTTTCCTTCTTTAATAGCTTTTTCTAGATCCTCTATACTTTTTATATTAAGTTTTTCATACAAAAGTTTTATAGTCTTTGGACCCAAACCTGGGATTTCAAAAAGTTCAAATAAAGAAGAAGGAAACTCCTCTTTTAATTTTTCAAAATCTTCTATTTTTCCAGTTTCCAAATATTCCACTATCTTTTTTCTTAAAGAGGCTCCTATTCCGGGAAGTTTTTTATTTTGTTTTATAATTTCTTCTATATCTTCTTTTAAATCTTCCAAAACTTTAGCTGCTTGTCTATAAGCTCTTACATGGAAAGGATTATCCCCTTTTAAATCTAAAATATCTGCCCATCTATAAAAAATTTTTGCAAGCTCTAAATTTTTACTCACGTTTTATATTCCTCCAAATCTTCTTTGTCTATTTTGAAAATCTAAAATAGCATCTATAAAGTCTTCTTCTTTAAAATCCGGCCAATATTTTTTTGTAAAATAGAGCTCAGCATAAGGAATAAACCATAAAAGAAAATTAGATATTCTCTTTTCTCCTGAAGTTCTAATTAAAAGATCAACATCTGGAAGCTCAGGAAGATATAAATATTTTTTAAATACATTTTCACATATATATTTATCTTCCAAAATATTATTTCTTATATCATAGGCTATTTTATTTACTGCATCTAAAATTTCTTGACGTCCTCCATAGTTTATGCAAAATACAGCTGTTAAATCTTTAAAATCTTTAGTTTCCTCTTCAACCTCTTTTATTTTTTTCTGTAAAAAAGAAGGAAGTTCGTAAATTCTTCCTATAGCTTTAAATCTTATTTTATTTTTTAAAAGCATATTTTTTTTATCTTCTAGATAATTTGCCATTAAGGTAAATAAAAACTCAACCTCTTCTTTTGGACGATTCCAATTTTCTGTTGAAAAGGAAAAAAAACTTATATAGGAAATACCTACCCTTTTTGCTATCTTTAAAATATCCTCTACCCTCTTTGCTCCTTCCTGATGACCAAAAATTCTAGGATATCCTTTTTCCTTTGCCCACCTTCCATTTCCATCCATTATAATTGCAACGTGTCTTGGGATTTTATGTTTGTTTATAAGCTTTATCTTATCTTCTAAAGAAAGCTTATTTATTTGATTTTGCATCTATTTCCCTCAGAAATCTTTTTAAATCTTTTATAAATTTATCAACCTTTATTCCATGCATATGACAAGCTTCTCTAATAATTTCTTGTTTTATTCCTTTACAAGTTAGACACTTTAAACCATAACGTTTAAAAAATTCTTTAACTTCAGGACATTTATTTAAAATATCTTTTAGATAAGTTTTTGGAGTTATTTTAAGTTCCATATGTTCTCCCCCAAAGTTTTCAAGAAAGTATAAATTCCCTTATTCGTTTTAAGCCTTCCTTTATGTTTTCCAAGCTTGTAGCATAAGACAGTCGAGCATAACCAGGAGCTCCAAAAGCACTTCCAGGAACAAGAGCTACAAGTTTTTCTTCTAAAAGAGCTTTTGCAAATTCCATATCACTTTTATAATCTTTTTTAGAAATTACTTTGTTAAAATCTACAAAAAGATAAAAAGCCCCCTGTGGTTTTACATAAGGAATATTTAAACTATCAAAAAACTCACACATGTAGTTTCTTCTTTCTATAAAAGCCTGCTTCCACTTATTTAGAAAATCTTGAGGCCCTTTTAAAGCGGCTACAGCAGCCTTTTGAGCTATGGAACATACATTAGAAGTAGATTGAGAAATTATTTTAGTAATAGCTTCATTTACCTCTTTTATTTTACTTGCTATATACCCTACTCTCCAACCGGTCATGGAGTAGGCCTTTGAAAAAGCATTTATAGTAAAAGTTATATCTAAAACGTCTTTGTCTAAACTTCCTATGGAAATATGCTCTCCTTCATACACAAGTTTTTCATAACATTCATCTGAAACTATAAATATATTTTCTTTTAAACAAACCTCAGCTACTTTTTCTAAAACTTTTTTTGGATATACAGCTCCAGTTGGATTGTTGGGAGTATTAATAATAATAGCCTTTATTCTTTTTGGATAATGACCTATAAGCTTTATATAGTTAGGAAGAGGTTTTCTTTCAAAAACTAATCTTGAAACTTCTTTTATTTTTTCCTCATTTGGCAAAAAGTTATCTTCAGTTGTATCCATAATAAGAACAGAACCTTGAGCAAATTTGATTTGCTCAGTATATGAAACCCAGTAAGGAGATAAAACGATAACTCCTTCTCCTTCTTCTAATATAGATAAGAACAAAGTAAATAAAGCATATTTAGCACCATCTGTAACTACTACTTCATCTTTTTGGTAATCCAATTTATTTTCTTTTTTTAATTTTTCTGCCAAAGCTTCTCTAAGTTCAGGTATACCAGCTGGAGGTGTATATTTTGTAAAACCTTCTTTTATAGCTTTAATTGCAGCTTCTTTTACAAAATCAGGTGTATCAAAATCTGGTTCTCCAGCTCCAAAAGAAATAACATCTTTACCTTGAGCCTTTAAAAGTTTAGCTTTAGAGGTTATTGCAACAGTGGGAGAAGTTTCTAAAAATAAAGTTCTTTTTGAAAGTATCATTTTTCAACCTCTTTTTATTTTTATTGTCTTAAAAAAATTATAAAAAAGTTATTTAAATAGAACAAGAAAAAGCTAAAAATTTTTATTACTTTTCCTCATGAAAATTATGTAAACTTCCATAAAGAGAGATTCGAGGATATGGAAATTTGAGCTCTTTTAAAACAAATTTTTTTATAAAATTTTTTAAGGTTTTTTCTTTTACGCTTGGGCTCCAAGGATATTCTTCTATATATTTTAAAAGATACACTTTTAATTTTTCTTTTTGCTCTTTAGAAAGAGTTTGAAGATATAAATTTACAATTAAAGTTTCTATTTTTTTTAAAATTTTTTCTTTTTCAAGGAAACTTTTTTCTTTTAAAAATTTAAAGCATAATCTATTAATTTCTTGAAATATTTTATTAAAACTTTCTTTATTTACAGCTTTATCCCTTCTTTTTTCTAAAAAAGATAATATCTTTTTTATATCCCTGTATATGTTTTTATTAATATAAAAATAAACCTCTGAATTTATATCTCCTTTTAAAAATTTTTCAAATTCACTTAGAACTCTGTTAATATCTTTTCCGTAATCTTCATAAATTCTAAGAAATTTTCGTCCTAGCGCATTTAACTCATTATCTTCAAAATTTTTAAAATCTTTTTTAAACTTTTTTAAAAATTCCAAAAGAAGTTCAACGTTTTCTTTCAAAAATTTATCTTTTTTTATTATCAAACTCAAAAATTTTTTTATTTTTGCCTCAGACATTCTTTTAATGTCTCCCTTAAAGTATCTCTTTTAATTTTGTCCTTCTCTTTTATACTAGCTTTTTTTAGATTTTCTAAATTTAATAGTTTATTTTCAAAATCCTTTTCGTTTTCTAGAATATAAATATTTTCTACAAAATCTAGATTTCCAATTTGATTCTCATATGATGGTCCTATAAAGACAATTTTTTCAAAATAGCTTGGCTCCAATATATCGTGCCCACCTTTATTATTAAAACTTCCTCCAACGAAAATATAGTCTGAAAAGGCATATAAATATTTTTGAATTCCAAAATAAGGAAAAAGTATAATATTGTAGAAATTTAAAAATTTTAAAGGATTTTTCAAAAATTCTTCCTTATTAGGAATAGAAAATTTACTTTTTTCTTTATATTTTTCCAAAATTTTTAAAATATTTTTTATATTTTCTGGATGACGGGGGGATATCAAAATTTTAATATTTTTTCTTTGAAGGATGTTTATAGCTTTTTCTAAAAGAAAAGCCTCTTCATCATGCAAAGAAGCAAATAGAAAAAATTTAT
>Ga0256837_1001329_pt1 | contig 17162 bp, 16 predicted proteins | sample 4562384metaG_FD_185976 | JGI IMG/M metagenome (GOLD analysis project Ga0256837, IMG submission 185976) | Hydrothermal vent microbial communities from Guaymas Basin, Mexico - 4561-384 | ecosystem: Environmental > Aquatic > Marine > Hydrothermal vents | place: Mexico: Guaymas Basin | collected...
CAGAGCTAAAAGAGGTATTAAGCTATATGGATATGTGTTTACACAAATTAAAAGAGTTAAGTAATCTACCAATGGATAAAGAGAAGATAGAAAAACTTCAAGAGATTAGTCTCTCTTTAAAAGAGGGAAACAGTTATATAGCAAACTATCTGCACAAACCAAACTTCAGTAAAGAGATCAAAATTCTTGACAAAGAGAAGATTCACCACTGATATAAAAACTCTTCTACTCTCAACTTGTATTGAGAGTAGATTTACTGCTTTAGTTATCTTCACATGCAGTTAGATATTTTGCATTTATCCAACCTGTTATAGTACTTCCTTTATAATTATAAAATATCTTACACCATCTTGTACCGTTTGGAAAGTCTGCACACATTATTATATTGAGTTCTGTACTCATATAACCGAGTTCTCCTATCTTTTTGGCAGATGGTGAAGGACCTATTCGTACATTTAAAACATCACCCCTTTTTACACTACTTACACAATATTTTGTACCTCTTGGAATAGTTATTATCTTTGGCTTATCACAACTGATAAATCTACTATTTACCCAACCTATCATAGTAGCTATAGAGTCTCTGTATTTTATTTTGCACCAAGTACCCCCACTCTCTCTTCTTTGACACTTTAGCACTTTTATACCACTACTGTCTGATGCCAACTCTCCAATAATATCTGAGTTTGGATTACTGCTTTGCCTTACATTTAGTACATCATCAACAGCCACTCCTGTTACTTTACAATCAGCATATATAAATATATTAAACAGAAACAATAAGGTTATGCTGCCAAATCTCATAAATCTCCTTTATCTCTTTTCAAAGTGTTGATAATCTTTGATACTGTTCCAATCTCCACCCCAAATCCAACCATGAGATTTAAATAGTTTTACAACTTTATCATACCTTGACAATACTGCTTTGTCATGAACCCTTCTTATATCGTGGTTTCTGTTTCTAAATTTGTATGACTCTTTGTGTGCTATTCTTCCACTTCTTGATATATATGGATTTTCAATAGGATTTATATCTATAGCTCTTCCATATGCATGATTTGACCACTTACCTCTATTTCCTGTCAATTTTCTACAATTAAAAGCAGATGTATTATCATTTTCGATAGAGAGCCAATCATTACCTCTGTAGTGATATATAGGCTTCATTTTATTTATTGGATACCTCATATCATACAACTTATGAAATATATCTACTACATCTTTGGCTACACTCTTATGTACTATCATCTCCCCTACCCTATCTTGATAAAAAAAGTTTATATAGGTCATCTTTATATATCTCAAATCATTCAGTGGTACAGGACAACCTCTGTGCCAAGTTACACCAATCATCTTTTGCTTTATATTTGGTGGTATAGGAGAAATAGTAGCTTTAAACTCAGCATACAAAGATGAAGTTATAAATAAAAAAATTAAAAGTTTAATTCTCATTTACCAATTTCCTGTGTTCTACCATGGCACAGTGATTTTGAACCACATCAATACCAGCCTCTTTTGCCATCTTTGCAGCTTCATTATTGACTATACCTATTTGGCACCACAATACTTTGACATCACCTCTTTTGATACAGGCTTCAGCTATTGGCTTGCAAGCTTCAGGTTTTCTAAATACCACAACCATATCTACAGATTCATCGATTTCAGCCAAAGATCTATATACCTTTTGTCCCAATATCTCATCCTCTTTGGGATATATAGGAAATACTCTATATCCTTGATTTATCAGATATGCTGTTACTTTGTGACTATCTTTTTGAGGATTTGGTGATGCTCCAATGACTGCAATGGTTTTACACTTGTCAAAATACTCTCTCATCTCTTCAGGATTACTGTTGATTGTTGGAAATTCACACTCCATTGATATATCCTTTTGCTCTTTTGGTATAATACACCCAATTTTACTCAGGATAGTGTAATGCCAAACTTAAATGATATAAAAAATGCCAAAAAGAGATTAGAGGGTATCATATCTAATACACCTTTTGCCTATGCACCAATACTTAGTGAGATAAGTGGATATAATGTATATCTCAAAAAAGAGAATCTCCAAAGAACAGGTTCTTTTAAAATCAGGGGAGCTTTTAACAAAATTGCAATACTTGTTGAAGAGGGAAAAACCAATGGTGTTGTAGCAGCAAGTGCGGGAAATCATGCCCAAGGTGTTGCATATGCAGCCAAGCACTTTGGAATATCAGGTACTATTGTAATGCCAGAATCTACTCCACTTACAAAGGTAGTCGGAGTAAAAGAGCTTGGTTCAGAAGTTATTTTGCATGGAAGCAATTATGATGAAGCTTATGAGTTTGCCATCTCTTATGCCAAAGAGAATAACAAAGATTTTGTACACCCTTTTGCTGACAAAGAGGTAATAGCAGGACAGGGTACCATAATGATAGAGATGCTACAAGAACAACCTGATCTTGATGCTACAGTAATTCCTGTTGGCGGTGGTGGATTAATATCTGGGTGTGCAATAGCAGCTAGAGCAATTAGACCACAAATGCAGATAATTGGTATAGCTGCAGAGGGAGCTCCTGCTATGAAACAATCTTTTGATGCAAAAAAACCTATAGATACCACATCAGTTAGAACTATAGCTGATGGTATAGCAGTAAGAGATACTTCACCAGTTACACTAGAGTATATTTTAAAAAATGTAAACAGAATGGATTTGGTGTGTGAAGATGAGATAGCAAATGCAATTTTATTTCTACTTGAGAGACAAAAACTGATGGTAGAAGGTGCCGGAGCTGTAGGAGTGGCAGCTTTGATGCACGGACATTTAAATCTACCAAAAGGTAGTAAAATAGGCATAATTTTAAGTGGTGGAAATATAGATGTAACAATGCTCTCTTTGATTATTGAAAAAGGTTTGATGAAGTCATACAGAAAAATGAAACTTATTGTAACTTTGATTGATAAGCCAGGAGCACTAAAGAGATTTTCAGAACTAATAGAAAAGTGTAATGCAAATATTGTACAGATTGGATATGATAGAACTTCTACTGATTTGAAGTTTGGAGATGCTCATGTGAGTGTAGCACTTGAGACAAAAGGCAAAGAGCATCAAGAACATATAAGATCTGTTCTTAAAGAGAATGGATTCCCATATATAGAACAGCATTGAGTTTACTCTCAATGATTAAAGATAAAGAGTAAAAGCTTTACATAAAACTTTTACCTGCCAATTAAAAGATTAATCTTTTATCTCAATCTTTTCAATAAGAAGTTGAATAGTATCTTCTCCTCTAAAGCTGTTTAGAGTAACTGTATAGAGTATATCTACTCTACTCTTTGGAGGTATGAATATATCTGTTCTAAACTCTATCCCATCTATATATACTCCATACTGTTCAAATTTGTATCTACAGTGATTTTTTTCTGCTCCTATAGCTCTACTTTCTATAATATTTACATCTCTTGATATAAATTTTGGTCTTGGATTTGCTTCACCATAGGGTTCATACTTTTGTAATATGTCATACAATTCAAAATCTATATTATTAAAATTTAAAATACCCAAAATATCAGGATCTTCATATATACCCAAAGCACAAATATCTATAGCATCAGCAGATATAGCATCTATAAAAGAGTTTAATTGTGATCTCTTTATACTCATACCAATAGCAGCACTATGTCCTCCAAATTTGTGTAACATATCTCTGTGTCTATCTATTAGATTGTATAAATGGCAATCTCCAAATGTTCTACCACTGCCTTTGTAGTACTCTTTGGCACCTGTTAATACTATAGATGGTTTTTCTAATTTTCTTGCTACTCTTGCTGCTACTATTCCCACAACTCCCTCATGCCAATCTTCAGAAGCCACTACTGCAACAGGCTTAGAGTCATCAACAATTTCCAAAGCCTCTTTTGTAATATCACTCTCCAAAGTTTTTCTTCTCTCATTCAAATCTACAAGCTCATCTAAAAGTACTCTTGCTTCTTCAATACTTTGCGTACACAAATAATCACATGCAACTTTTGCATCTTCTAATCTACCTGCACTATTTAGCATAGGAGCCATTTTAAATGCTATATCATCTGCTTTTAATATACTATTGCCAAATCTCTCTCTCCATGCTCTCATAAAGGCTCTATTTGAATTGTTTAGATATACAAGCCCCCTTTCTACCATAGCTCTGTTTATATGCTTTAGAGGCATAATATCAGCTATAATTGCCAATGCTGTAAACTCTATATATGACTGCATAGATATATCTGCACCAATTGCTCTATTGAGTGCTGCACACAGATACCAGGCTATCTGAGCACCACAAACCTCTTGATGAGGAAAAGTACAATCAAGCTGTTTTTGATCAATTATTGCATAGGCTTTTGGTTTTTGTGAGGGTACTATATGATGATCTGTAATGATTAAATCTATTCCTCTTTTTTTGCACTCATTAGCAGCTTCAATGGCAGATATACCATTATCAACAGTTACAATTACAGATACACTCTCATCTATCCTCTCCAAAATAGTTGTAGATACTCCATATCCGTCTGTAAATCTGTTTGGTATTATCCACTCTGCTTTATAACCAATCTCATCAAAAAATAGTCTCATAATTGATGTAGCAGTTACACCATCTACATCATAATCACCTACTACTACTATCTTTTCATTGCTTTTAATAGCCTCTACAAGCCTATTGACAGCTCTATCCATATCTTTGAAGGTATTTGGGTGGGGAAGATCTTTTAAGCCTAAAAACTCCCCTCTGAAGCGATTTTTCAAAAGAGCATCTATACTCTTTTGATTTAATATCTGATGCTTTCTGTGCATTTAATCTCTGTTTTTTATAGATGCCTCTACAAAAGCAAGTATAGATGGATTTGGATTTTTTAATCTTGAAGTAAATTCAGGATGAAATTGAACTCCCAAAAACCATGGATGATCTTTTACCTCTACAACCTCTATCAATCCGTCAGATTCGCCAGTAACTATCATACCGTTTTTTTCCAACTCTTCTCTATATTTTGGATTAGCTTCATATCTGTGTCTGTGTCTTTCATATATTGTACTGCTTCCATAAGCTCTATACAAATTACTCTCTTTTTTTACATTACACTCATACTCACCAAGTCTCATGGTACCACCAAGAGGTGAAGTTGTAGTTCTAACCTGTCTTGTACCACTTGCATCTATAAATTCATCTATCAAATAGATTACAGGATTTTTTGTAGATTTGTCAAACTCCATGGAGTTGGCATCTTTGATACCCAGTACATTTCTGGCAAACTCTATAATAGAAAGCTGCATTCCAAGACATATTCCCAAAAATGGTATTTTATTCTCTCTTGCATATCTTATAGCTTCTATCTTGCCCTCTACTCCTCTTTCTCCAAATCCACCTGCTACAAGTACACCATCAACATTATTCAAATATTTTTCAACACTATCATCTTCTATAGATTCACTGTCAACCCATTTGATTTTTACTTTGCTATCAAGATGAGCTCCTGCATGAATTAACGCTTCTATTAGTGATTTGTATGACTCTTTGAGATCTAAATATTTGCCTACAAATGCTATTGTTACCTCATTTGATGGTGATACTATTTTGTTTACCAAACTATTCCACTCTTCCATCTTTGGATGCAACTCTCCAAGCTCCAACTGCTTTGATATTGGAGTCAAAATATCCTGAGACATAAAGTTTATAGGAACTCTGTAGATTGTATAAGCATCAATTGCCTCTATTACACTGTCACCCTCCACATCACAACTGTATGCAATTTTATTTTTTAATTCAGATGGTACTGGCTGTTCTGCTCTTAGAATCAACATATGAGGAGCTATACCAATTCTTCTTAACTCCTGTACAGAATGCTGGGTTGGCTTTGTTTTTAACTCTCCTGCTGCTTTTATATAAGGGAGTAGTGTTACGTGTATATTCATTACATTGCTTTTACCAAGCTCATGCTTCATCTGTCTAAAGGTTTCTAAAAACGGCAATCCCTCTATATCTCCTGTTGTTCCTCCAAGTTCTACTATAAGTATATCTCTGCCATTTCCAGCTATTTTAATTCTCTCTCTAATTTCATTTACAATATGGGGAACTACCTGTATGGTTTTACCAAGATACTCACCTTTTCTCTCTTTTTCAATTACAGATTTATATATTTGACCTGTTGTAAAATTGTTTGCTTTGGTTAGTGATGTATCCAAAAATCTCTCATAATGACCAAGATCCAAATCTGTTTCAGCTCCATCTTTTGTTACAAATACTTCACCATGCTCCAAAGGTGACATGGTTCCTGGGTCAACATTTATATAAGGATCCAATTTCAAAATTCCTACTCTAAGTCCTGATGCTTTTAGAAGTGTACCTATACTAGCAGCTGTAATACCTTTGCCCAAAGAACTCAGTACTCCACCTGTTATAAATATATATTTAGTTACTCTCTCACTCATATTGAATTGACCCCTTTTATAAGACTATTGGCATTATTATTGTCATAAAATTATTATCTTTTACTATAAATGGCAGTGTTGTATCATTTAGACCTATTACAAACTCATCTTTTTCTATATGAGATATGAAATCGAGAATATATCTACTATTCATAGAGATCTCTAGTCTGTCATTTAAACCTGTATCTATCTCTATCTCTGTTTTTGCCTCTACATCACTTGAGAGTGAATCAAATATTATTGAGTTTGGTTGAAATGTCAATCTTATCTCATTTGAAATTGTTGTAATCATTTTAATAGAGTCTATCATCTCTTTTTTGGGAAGTTTTATCTCATACTTTACTGATGATGGAACTATTCTTCTATAATCTGGAAATTTTCCATCTATCAAGTGTGTAAAGAAGTAGTAATTGTTTGATTCTATAATGAGAGTAGTCTTATCATAGTATATATTTATTTGATCCAAAAACAGTTTTTGTATCTCCATAATAGCCTTTTTTGGCAAAATCAATTCTAATTCACTCTCAGAAGAGTTTTCAATGGTGGCAATAGCCAATCTTCTTGTATCAGTACCTACAAGATCAGTAGAGTTACTTGTTATATTGATTAAAGCACCATTTAATTCTTGTTTTGGATTATTTGTATCGATTGCAGGAGTAATTTTCTTTAGATTTTTTATAAGACTGTATGAATCCAAAGTTATTTGTGCTTTTGAATCTATAGAAGGGAAGTCTGGATACGATTTTGGATCAAAGATAGGGAGTTTGAATTTAGAGTATCTCTGTTTTATTATCAAATGGTTATTATCCAACTCCAATATTATCTCACCATCTTTTAAAATTCTAATAATATCCAAAAGTTTTTTACCATTGGCAGTAAATGATCCCTCTTCATCTATCTCGATATTGTTAGTTTGTATTCTAAGACCTATCTCATTGTCAGTAGCTTTTATAATACACATATTACTATCTATTAAAAAGTGTATATGAGAAGTTATTTGACTTGCATCTTTTTTTTCGAGAAACGGTTGAAGAGCAATAACAATAGACTCAATAATTTGTTTTTCAGCTCGAATTCTCATTCATTTCCCCTATTTGCATATATTTAGATATAAATTGTAGTAAGAGCAGTATATATGACTGAAAATGTGAAAAAGCCCAAAAACACCCAAAAAATGGGAGATTTGAAGCTTTTTAATTTTCAGACGCTTTTCACATCTCTTCACTTGAATAAAATTATATCTTTGTTTTCCATTTATTTAACTGACCTTTTAAGATTTATTTTTGATACTTTTTTTAAAAGGTATCGGATTTTGTCTCTTTTATGATGATGTGAGAGTTCCTACTTTGTTTGATAACTCTTCAAGAAGTACTTTGAAATTCTCATCATTGTCAACGATTTCATTGATCTTTTTCATAGCGTGGCTTATTGCTGTGTGATCTTTCATTCCAAAATATACAGCAATTTGAGGCATGGAGTTTGGAGTAAGATTTCTGGCCAAATATATAACAATTCTTCTGGCATTTACTACATTTTTGGTTCTCTTTTTGGATTTTATATCAGATGGTTTTACATTTAACTCTTTTGCTATGATATTTACTATATCATCTATTGTAATATTCTCTCTTTTTTCTTTGATTTGATCTTTGATTGCATTTTTTGCAAACTCAAGTGTAATATCCTGATTTAACATAGCACTCATGGCATTTAGTTTGATAATGGTTCCTTCTATTTCTCTGATATTGTCTCCCATATGTGTAGCTATATAATTAATTATCTCATTATCGAGTTTTATACCGTCAAGTTCACATTTTTTCTTGATAATTGCAATTTTTGTCTCAAGCTCTGGAGGTTGAATATCTGCCATCAAGCCCCATTCAAAACGGCTTCTTAGTCTGTCAACAAGACCTGCTATCTTTTTGGGCTGTCTGTCTGAAGTGAGTACTATCTGTTTACCGGCATTATGCAACTCATTGAATGTATGAAAAAATTCATCTTGGGTTTTCTCTTTTCTGGATAGAAATTGTATATCATCTATAAGAAGCAGATCGCACTTGCGGTATGTATCTCTGAATTTTTCCATGGTCTGGGATTGTAAATGAGATATAAATTTATTCATAAACTGTTCAAGTGTTGTATATATAACAACATCTCCCATAGCCAGTCTGTAATTTCCGATTGCCTGAAGCAAGTGTGTTTTACCTAGTCCAACACCTCCATATATAAATAGAGGATTATACTGTTTACCCGGTTTTTGGGCAACACTTTTGGCTGTTGTATATGCAAATTGATTTGAACTACCTACTATGAAACTATCAAATGTGAATGAGGGGTTTAAGTGTGTATTTGTCTGTACTCTTACTACATCTACTCTGGTTGATTTGGATGTTGATGTATCTTTTGTTCTACCTATTGCTATTTCGACTTTTGGTTTTATACCATTTTCTATCTCAAAGAGGTGAGCAATCTTGTCTGCATATTTTGTTCTTATCCATCTAGCACTGAATATATTTGGAGCTTTAAATACTACAGTATCATTTCTGGAGTTTTCATCATATATGAGATTTTTTATATACCTCTCATACTCATTTTGGCTAATCTCTTTTCTAAGCTCCTGTAAAATCTTCTCTCCTATATTCATTACCTCTCCCTCTATTTCACATTTTACACATCAATATGTGAATATTTTTATGATTTTATCTCAAATGGGCTAAAATATGAGCATCTTAAATGTGTGAATAGAGTTATTCACCATGTGAAAAGGGATGTGAATTGATCATAATGGGTATAGATCCAGGTAGTAGAAATTTGGGTTATTCTCTTATAGAGTATGAGAGTAAAAGAAGTAGATTAATTGAAGCAGGGATTATCAAAATAGAGCCAAATGAGTTGCAGGTTCAATTGATTGACCTGATGGAGGGTCTTGATTTGATAATATCAAAATACAGTATAGATGAGGTGGCAATTGAAGATGTATTTTATGCTTTTAATCCCAAAACTGTATTGAAATTAGCCCAGTTTAGAGGAGCTTTGAGCCTAAAGATATTACAAGATATAGGATACTTTTATGAATATACCCCACTTCAAGTCAAAAAGGCAATTACAGGTAATGGAAAAGCATCCAAAGAGCAGGTAGCTTTTATGGTAAAGAGACTTTTGAATATAAAAAAAGAGATAAAGCCTATGGATGTTACGGATGCTATTGCTATAGCACTTACACATATCCAAAGAGTAAAAATAAGACATTAAAATACTCTTGGTTACTTTTTTTTCTATATTTATCTGTAGTCATTATCTTTTGTAGTATCATATTTGGGTAATTATAGTAGGAGTAAGCATATGATAAGAGATATAGATCCAACAACAACCAATAGTTGGAAAAGGTTACAACAATTAAAAGAAGCAGACAAAGCTTCTGATTTGAAAGAGTTGTTTGACAAAGATAGTAACAGATTTGAAAAGTTTACGATAAATTTGGCAGATGATATACTTTTGGATTATTCTAAGAACTTGATAGATGATGAGATTATGCAAACACTTTTGGATTTGGCAGATGAGACAGATCTAAAAGATGCCATAGAGGCTATGTTTGGTGGAGAAAAGATAAATAAAACAGAAAACAGAGCTGTACTCCATACTGCTCTTAGAGACAGAAGTGGCAGACCAAAATATGTTGATGGTAAAGATATTATGCCTTTGATATATAAAGAATTGGAGCATATGAGAGAGTTTACAGACTCAATTCATAATGGTTTGCACAGAGGTTACAGCAGTAAAAAGATAACAGATATTGTAAATATCGGTATAGGTGGTTCTGATTTGGGACCTGTAATGGTAACTGAAGCTCTCGATAAATATAAAATAGATGATATAGAGGTACATTTTGTATCAAATGTTGATGGTACACATATAGCAAAAACACTTCAAAAACTAAATCCAGAAACTACACTCTTTTTGATAGCATCAAAGACTTTTACAACTCAAGAGACAATGACAAATGCTCATACAGCTCGTAATTGGATAATAGACTATTTTGGTACAAAAGATGCTATATCAAATCACTTTGTAGCACTCTCTACAAACAAAGAGGGTGTAAAAGAGTTTGGAATTGATAGTAAAAATATGTTTGTATTTTGGGATTGGGTAGGCGGCAGATACTCATTATGGTCTGCAATTGGGCTTAGTATTATGCTAAAGATTGGTTATGACAACTTTATATCTATGCTTGAGGGTGCTTATGAGATGGATATACACTTTAAAACTACACCATTTAAGCAGAATATGCCAGTGATTTTGGCTTTGATAGGTATTTGGTATAACAACTTTTACAATGCTCAAAGTTATGCGATATTGCCATATGATCAGTATCTGCATAGGTTTCCTGCATATATGCAACAGTGTGATATGGAATCAAATGGTAAATCAACAAGTCGTAAAAACCAAAAGATAGAGTGGCAAAGTGGTCCAATAGTATGGGGAGAGCCGGGTACAAACGGACAACATGCATTTTTTCAGCTTATACATCAGGGTACAAAACTGATACCATGTGATTTTATAGCACCTATGCAGTCTCTCAATCCAATAAGAAATCACCACAAAATATTGCTATCAAACTTTTTTGCTCAGACAAAAGCTTTGGCATTTGGTAAAACCAAAGAGGAGGTAAAACTTGAATATCTCAAAAAGGGTGTGAATATTGATGAGGTAAAAGATATAATTCCTCACCGTATTTTTGAAGGAAACAGACCAACAAATACTATTTTGTTAAAAAAGATTACCCCTTATACTCTGGGTATGTTGATAGCACTCTATGAGCATAAGATATTTACTCAAGGTGTCATATGGAATATATTCAGTTTTGATCAATGGGGAGTTGAACTTGGCAAAGAGTTGGCAAAAGATATTTTGCCTCAACTTCAAGATACAAAAGAGATAAAAAACTATGACAGTTCAACAAATGGACTTATAAATTACTATAAAAGGTGGAGAGATTGAAAAAGGTTGTATTAATATTGTCAATATTGACTGTAACACTTTTTGGTTCACAAAAGAGTCAATTGGATGAAAAGATAAAGTCTGCTATTGTTAAAGTATATACAGTAGCAAAAATTCCTGATTTTACAATGCCATGGAATAGTAAAATTAGAAGGGTAAATGGTTCTGGTGCTGTAATAGATGGCAAAAGAATTCTTACAAATGCTCATGTTGTAGCAAACAGAACATATATAGAGATTCAAAAATATGGAGATAGAAAAAGATATATAGCCAGAGTTGAAGCAGTATCACATCAGCTTGATTTGGCACTTTTGAGGGTGCGTAATGAGGATGAGTTTTTTAGAGGTATTGAACCTTTGAAGCTTGGTAAACTACCTAATATTGAGCAAAAAGTAGCTGTATATGGATTCCCTATGGGTGGAGATACACTCAGTGTAACAAAAGGAATTGTATCAAGAATTGAGCATCAAAGATATGTACATTGTGGAGAACACTTTTTAGCTATTCAAATAGATGCGGCTGTAAATCCAGGAAATAGTGGAGGACCTGCAATCTCAAATGGTAAAATTGTAGGTGTAGTAATGGAGGGAATCAGCAAAGCCCAAAGTATCAGTTATTTGGTACCTACTATGCTTGTTAGACACTTTTTAGAGGATATTTCAGATGGCAAACTTGATGGAGTTCCAAGTTTAGGTTTTTTGTACCAAAAGATGGAAAATCCTACTCTAAGAAAATATTACAAAATAGATGAAAATCATACCGGTATTTTGGTAGATAAGACAATTTACAGCAGTGGATTGCAAGGTATTATAAAAAATGGTGATGTTTTGGTATCGGTAGATGATCATACTATTCAAAATGATGGAACAGTTGCATTTAGAAAAAATGAATTTACAAATTTTGACTATTTTGTAGAGTTACACCAAATAGGTGAATCTGTAAAACTTGGTATATATAGAGACAGTAAAATAACATCAATAGATGTAAATTTGACAACAGTGGCAGATAATTTACAACTGTTAAAAAACTATGAGTATGACAAACAGCCAAGATTTTTGATATATGGCGGTTATCTGTTTGCTCCACTCAGTAGAAATTTGGCTGCAAAAGTAGCAAGTAGCTACACAGAATTGCTCTCATATGCTAGGAAATTTGTAACAAAATCAAAAAAAGAGGTAGTATTGTTGCAAAGAGTATTGCCAGATGAGATAAACAGAGGTGATTATGACTTTGCATATTGGCCAATAGAGAAGATTAACGGTAAAAAATTTAGAGATTTTGATACATTTATCCAAATACTTTTATCCTTAGAGGACAATTATATAGTACTTGAAAACAAGCTTGGTACAAAGGTAATTATAGATATAAAAGAGGCAAAAAGAAGACAAAAAGAGATACTCAGAAAATATAATATTGAATATCCTGCATCTTTTGATATACTCAGGAAGTATAAAATTTTGGAGTAATTTGAGGGAGTGTTGAACTCCCTTGGGTTATAGAGGAATTACTCTAATATCTGGATCTAGTTTTTGTTTTAGGATACCTTCAATTGCAAATAGTGTACCAGTAGAAGCACTGGCACATCCGCTACATGCACCTAAATATCTGATATATATATCTGTATTTGCACCATTGTTTTTTATATCAAGTATCTCCATATCACCACCATCCATTACAAGCATAGCTCTTATGTGTCTGTCTATTACGGCATTTATGGCTTCTCTTTTTTCCTCTATACTCATCTCTTTGAATGGTTTGTCAGGAATTTGTGCTACTTTGCTCTGTTCCTCTTCAAGTTTCTCTTTAACCTCTTTTAGAATATCTTCTATATAAAACTCTCTTGGGTGTGAAAATCTGTTTGAAGATATACACTCTTTGCAAAATGCTCCTGCCAATGTATAGTCTGTAATATCCTGAGTTGATTTCAAATCAAACTCTTTGATACTCTCTTTGATACTCTTTTTTGTTATATTGGCACACTCACATACTATTGGAGACTCTTCTATCTCTTCACCTTTGAGTTTGGCTACTGCATATTTGAGTGCATCTAGTATGAATATAATACTGAAATTTCTCTCTTTTGATATGGCAGGATCCACAGGATTGTCTCTTAGGAAATACTCTAGTGATTTATAGTTAATATTTGCTATCTCATCAGGGGTTTTGTTTCTACACAACAAAGCAGCCATATCTGCAATAGCCAGTAGAGTAGGGGAACCAAATATTGTATATCTGGCGGATACCACCCTGTTTTGTTCCTTGTCATATACCCAGTAAAACCTTATCATTTGTGAAGTTTGTGCAGAACCATACTCAATGCTAAATAGTTCTCCATTGAGCTGTCTTGCCTCTTCTTTGGTAATAATACCTTTGTTTTTTGGTCTTTCAATAAGCATTTGTAATTTAAATCTGTAATTTTCAGGGTGTATATTTTTGGTTAGCTCCTCTTTGCTCATTTTGACTCCTTTGTGGTACAGGCACTAAACTCTTTGAGATATGATATTATCTCTTTGATGTTTTTGATAGTGTAATCTATCTCCTCTTTTGTTGTATTTCTGCTGAGTGCAAAGCCTACTGTTGTATGTTTTAGTGAACTATCCATTCCAAGTGCTTCTATAATTGATTTTTTCTCCCAGTCGCCAAAAGGGTATATGGTATGTGAATATGCACCGATTCCTACTCGATTTAACTCATAGAGTAACTGCTCACTGTGTATTCCCTCAACTGAAATCAGTAGTGTATTTGGTACTCTAAGAGACCATGGAATTAAAGGTGTAACACCATCAATCTCTCTTAGAGCCTCTTCTAGCTCATCTCTAAGCTCTTTTGCATCCTCCATCTCAAATTCAAGTGCATCTACAGCTAATTCCACAGCTTTACCAAATCCTACACTGTAAGCTACATTTACAGGACCTCCTCTATACTGCTCATAGTGACTTCTTGAGCCATAGATAAGTGGAGGTATGCTGTTTCCCTCTTTGATGTATAATGCTCCAACTCCAGCTGGTGCGTGAATGGTTTCACCAGATATTGTAAGATAATCTACGCCCAAATCTTGTACATTTAGAGGTACTTTACCCAAAGCATAAGTAGCATTTGTATGGAAAGGGACTTCATATCTTTTACAGATTTCTACAATCTCTTCTATAGGATTTATAGCACCACTTTCACCATCTACACTCTGTATAGATACTAGTGCTGTACGGGGTGTTATATAATCAAGCAGAGTTTTAGCCTCTACAACTCCATCACTGTTTATCGGCAGTTTGTGTACTTTGCACCCTTGCTCTTGAAGCATCTTTGCTATTTGCATAATAGAGGGTGATTCTCTTTGGCTTATAATTATACTGTTTCTACGACCTGTGAGTATTTGGGATATATATACTCCCATAAAGAGCATAGAGTTTGATTCTGCTCCACTGGATGTAATTACTATATCATCATTATCACTTGCAGCTATTGAGGCATAGATCTTATCCATAGCCTCTTTGTATAGTTTTCTTGCTGTTGAGGAGAATGAGTGTAATGAGTGTAAATCACCGCTTTGTTCTGTAAGCAGAGGTTGCATCGCCTCCATTACAAGTGGATCAATTTTTGTTAGGGTATTATTGTCAAGATAGACTTTCATTGAATCCTCACCTTTAAATAAGAGTTAATTTGTCTGAATTATATTTGATAATACTTGATAGATACTTAAATAGAGATTATACCAATACTTATAATTGATGTTATTGCAGATATGATTTTTAATACTTAAAGTTTTTAAAGTGCATAAGGTCAATTGTAATATAAATTCTGCTATAGTATATAAATATTGCATAAGAGGTGGATTTATGTCTATAGAGATTACAACCAGAGGGATAGGAATTACTATAAACAGTATTGAAGATAAAGAGTTTGTAGAGATAGATATATATGGTACACTTGAACATAGTGATTATATGGTACTTACTCCTGTTATGGAACATGCAGTTTTAGCAGCAAAGAGTAGAGAGCTTGATATACTCATAGATATGCGAAGCTTTGAGGGGTGGAGTTTTGAAGCTGCTGTTGATGATATGAAGTTTGGTTTGGAGTTTAGAGACTCTTTTGACAAAATGGCAATAGTAGGTGATAAGAGATGGGAAGAGTTGTCTGTAGAGCTTATGAACCACTTTAGCAAAGGTGAAGTGAAGTTTTTTGAAAATTATCACTCTGCTGTAAAGTGGCTTTTACACTAAATATTTGCAAAATACTCTTTTTGGGAGTAACTGCTACTTCTTGGCTCTTTTTTTCCACTCTTTTTCAAACTTTTTCCGTTTTACTATAGATAGCTTTTCGACAAAAATTTTGCCATCTAAGTGATCTATTTCATGCTGTAAAGCTATTGCCAAAAAAGCATCATCTTCTATAATAAAAGTCTCTCCATATCTGTTTTGATACTCTATAGTTACATCTTTGTATCTGTTTACCTCTTCAAAATATCCGGGAACCGAAAGACACCCCTCTTGATATTTTGTTTTGCCGCCTACTTTTAGAATTTTGGGATTAATAACCTCTAGTGTATTCTCTTTTGGCTGTTGCTCTTTGGGATCATCTGAATCTACATCCAGTGGTGTATTTATAATGAGTACCCGAAGAGGTACTCCTATTTGAATAGCAGCCAGACCAACACCATTTTTTGCTATCATGGTATCATACATATCATCTAACAGTTGGTGCAAAGATTCATCAAACTTCTCTACAGGTTTTGAGATCTCTTTTAATCTTTTGTCTGGATATATGACAATATCTCTTATCATCATCTATCCCTTTAGATAAAACTTTTTGTCAAGATTTTATCTATCAATCCATACTCTACTGCCTCTTGTGCAGACATAAAGTTATCTCTTTCTGTATCTCTTTCTATCTTTTTGACAGTTTTACCTGTTCTTTCGGCTAAAATTTTATTGAGATAGTTTTTGAGTCTCAGTATCTCTTCAGCTTGTATTGCAATATCTGTAGCCTGACCTCTAGCTCCGCCCAATGGTTGGTGTATCATAATTCTGGAACTTGGCAGTGCATATCTCTTGCCCTCAGTTCCACATGATAACAAAAATGCTCCCATACTTGCTGCTTGTCCTATACATATAGTAACAACATCTGGTTTTATATAATTCATAGTATCATATATACTAAATCCACTTGTAATTACTCCACCTGGAGAGTTTATATAAAAGTATATATCTTTATCAGGATCCTGGGCTTCTAGGAATAGTAACTGTGCAACGATAGAGGAAGCTACAGCATCATTTATTTCACCACTTAGCATAATAATACGATCTTTTAGTAGGCGTGAATATATATCATAACTTCTTTCACCTCTACCAGTCTGTTCTATTACATATGGAATGTAACTCATTGATTTTACCTTTGTATCTATAATATATTTAGGGAGTAATATCTATAATTATACCTGAAATTCTCTCAAGTTATTATGGTAGCTGATTTTATATAGATAAAACTTTACTCTTCTAATGGAAAATAATAAAATTTTGTATAAAGTTTGTCAAAGTAAAAAACTCTGTTTTTAATTATAAGCTTTTAGTATTGAAGAATAAAATTGTATCTACATAAAATCAATTATAATCTATGCTAAAATACCCAAAACCCAATAAAGGATTTCTTATGCAAAAACTCCCAATTGGCATACAAACCTTTAAAGAGATAAGAGAAGATAACTATATCTATATAGATAAAACTA
>Ga0256837_1001330_pt1 | contig 17134 bp, 19 predicted proteins | sample 4562384metaG_FD_185976 | JGI IMG/M metagenome (GOLD analysis project Ga0256837, IMG submission 185976) | Hydrothermal vent microbial communities from Guaymas Basin, Mexico - 4561-384 | ecosystem: Environmental > Aquatic > Marine > Hydrothermal vents | place: Mexico: Guaymas Basin | collected...
ATAGTCTTGTCTCTTGCCAAACTTCATCTTCATATACACCATCTTCTATAGCTTCAATTTGTCTCTCTACTTCATACTCTATTGCCTGTTTTACAAATTTGAAAGAGTTGATATTTTTGATTTCTACTCTTGTACCAAACTCAGTAGAACCTTTTGGTCTAATAGATACATTTACATCACATCTAAATGAACCCTCTTGCATATTTGCATCACTAATATCAAGATAGCGTACTATTGCATGAAGCTTCTTTAGATACTCTACTGCCTCTTCACTGCTCCTTAGATCAGGTTCACTTACTATCTCAAGCAGTGGTGTATCTGCACGATTCAAATCTACCTTGGATATAGAGCCATCATGTATATTTTTACCTGCATCTGCTTCTAGGTGAGCTCTTGTGATTCCTACTCTTTTGGTTTTACCACTTTTTAATACTATAAAAAGCTCTCCGTTTTCTACAATAGGTACATCAAATTGTGATATTTGATACGCTTTTGGGCTATCTGGGTAAAAATAACTCTTTCTATTAAAAATTGATCTCTTATTTATTGTAGCATTTACAGCATAACCAAAACTCATAGCCTTTTTGACTGCTTCTTTATTTAGTACTGGTAAAGCTCCTGGCAACCCAAGGCATGTTGGGCATGTGTTTGAGTTTTGATGCTCTGCAAAACTTGTAGGGCATTGGCAAAATATTTTTGATTTTGTGTTTAATTGAACATGAACTTCCAATCCTATTACAGTCTCAAACATAATCTATATATCCTTTTATGATAATTTTCACTCTATTTGCTGAATTATATCTAGTTGAGTATTTAAGAGTGATTATTAATTGATATGATATAAACTCTATTTAAGTATAATAATATATTATCATATTGAAGTAAGAATTATTATCGAATAAAAGGAACAATTTATGAGTATAGATGAAGTTGTAAATAGATATAAAGAGGATTTTGAACTATTTGAAACACCAAATGAGAAGATTGAGTATATATTTGATCTTGGCAAAAAACATACACCATTGCCAGATAAATTAAAAAATGATGATACCTTTATAAGTGGATGTGCCTCTCCTGCCTGGCTTGTAGCTGAATGCAAAGATGGTATATTGTATCTAAAAGGTGAGGGTACATCTGAGATGGCAAAAGGTATGATGGTGATGCTGCTTGATATATTTAGTGATAAAAAAGCTCAAGATATACTATCATTTGATCCCAAAAAATTACAATCAATGGGTATAGTGGAACTATTATCACCAGTTAGACAACAGAGTTTGGAAGCATTTTTAAATAAAGTATATAATTATGCAAACTTATGCAAGGAGAATAAGATATGAAAGATCCAAGAGAGGTAACTCCACAAGAGTCTAAAGAGAGAATGATACAAGAACTTCAAAAGATATTTGACCCTGAAATTCCAGTAGATATTTATAATCTGGGTTTAATTTATGATATAGAGTGCCACAAAGATAAAGTAAGCAAATTAAACAGATGTAAAGTCACTATGACTCTAACTTCAGCAACTTGTTCTATGTCTGAAATTATAGTCGATTTGGTTCGTTCCATTCCATCAAGAGTAGAGGATAACTCTATAGAAGAGGTAGAAGTTGATTTGGTATTTGATCCACCTTGGGATCAGAGTAAAATGAGTGATGAAGCCAAACTACAAATGGGATTACTATAACTAAGACTACGCACTCAAAAAAGCTTTTAGCTTTGTGCGTAAATAAGATTATCTCTTTTTAAGCCTTTTTAATAGCTGTGCATTTTCTGGGTTGGCAAGTATTGCTTCCATAGAGTTTGTTACCTCTTTTTCCATCTCTTCAGCACCCGCTTCTGTTATATTTATTACCAATGGATACTCATCTACAAAAATTTGTTTAATTGCAAGTAGAGGTATTGATACTACTGTACCTATATTATCCTCTCCAAATCCAGCTTCAAATACCAAATTATCATCCTCTATATGAGTAGTTTCAAATGTATAATTACTCAAAACAAACAAAGAGACAGGGTGAAACTTCTCTTTTATATTTTCTGGAAGGGGTGGATTGAATTTGATATAATCAACCTCTGCAGCAATAGAAAACTCTATACCTTTTTTTAGCAAAAACTCTATTGTTTTATACAGATGCTCTTTAATCAATGCTCTATACTCTTTACTTTGAAAAGCTTCATCTACTACTACATCATTCATATATAAAATCTCCTAAAATTTTTTATATTTTTGGCAAATTATACTATAAATTGGGGATTATCAATCTCTACAAAGCCTATCATCGCATTCATAAGAGCAAATTTTTCATACTCATTTATACTTTTGTACTCTATATCTTTGGCTCTTATTTTGCCACTTCTTAGTAATCTCTCTCTTGTTGTACCTGCTAAGAGTGGTTTAGCAGGTGTCCACCATACCCCATTACGATATAGAGCAATATTGGCTATTGTTGTATCTGTAAGCAAACCATCTTTATACAAAATTACATCATCACAATTTTTACACATCTTTAAAGTACTGTTTAATTGTGAACGATTGGTATATTTAAAACTATAATCCCCATTAAATTCAACCAAGCCAAATATATTGTGATTTTTATGTGTATATGGAATATATTCAATATCAATAATATCTATATTATATACTACTCTTGCTCTCCACAATCCACTCTTTGGAGGCTCTTTTAGATACTCTTGTATATCAAGTGGCTCTTTTTGAGCATATAGTTTAAATCTTGTATGATTCAATCTCTCATTATGATACTCTATATGTTCAAAGACTCCATTATACAATCTAATAGTCTCAAAACAATTACTCCCAACCATCACTTGCAACTTTTTGTTTATGTTTTGCTTTTTTATAACTGGTTTTGTTTTTCATCTTTTGGAGTCTGTTTAGATTACTCATCTCAGCCTCTTTTATATCTTCTAAATCTTTTTGTGTAAAATTCTCTTGGGTAATTTTATTGAAAAATCTATTTATATATAGATGGGATTCATTGAGATACTCTGTATCCAAACGAATGGTAGCCAACTCATTGAGCTTATTAACCATCTCATTTAATTTTACTCTAAAGGTATCCAACTCTGTATTATTACGAAGCATTCTAAAGATATTTTTGGTAATTTTATCTATCTGGTTTATATACTTTTGTCTATTGTATTTCTCTATCTGTTTTGGAGTATATCTCATATCAATCCTGCAATATTATAGGGGTACCAATTCCAACATGACTCCATATATAATCCAAATCCCTGTTTGTTACAGCAATACAACCATTTGTCCAATCATGTTTTAGTGTATAACTATCCCCATGACCATCTCTATTCCAATAAGGCTGACCATGTATTGTAATATTATTTCCAGGATGTACTCCCAACTTTTTGGCTCTGGCTCTATCTTTGGCATTTGGATATGATAGATATAATGCTCTGTATTTGATTGGGTGGCATCTTTTTTTTACTATCCTGTAGCTTCCTGTTGGTGTACGATAATCACCCTTTTTGATCTTTGGTCCCTTTGAAGCATTTTTTCCCAGTGATACGGGACAAGTTTTTACTACCTTACCACCACTATATAGATACATCTTGTGAGATGATTTTTTGACTACTATCTTATCTACTCTTAGCCCCTTTAACTCTTTGCCACCACTTTTACAATTTTTCAAAGAGTATCTACCACCACTTTTACCAGTAGGTCCACTTATATTACAACCAGTCAAAACTAAAAGTATTGATATAGATATAACCGAAATAATCTTTTTATACATTGTTTAATCCTATTAGATAGTAATTCAACTCAACTTTTGGAAGTAGAATATTAGTATTATTTATTAAGCTACTTTAATTAAATTACTGTATTTTAACATAAGTTTTTATAAATTAAAAAAGAAATTTAAATAGGTAGAGTCGGCAAAAAAGCCGACTACTGGAGGTTAGAAGGAATTAATTATTTAGATGCAGTCTCTTTTGCAGCTGCAAGTGCCTCTTCATAGTTTGGCTCTTCAGTAATTTCAGGTACCAGTTGCTTGTATGCAATTGTACCATCAGCATCTACTACAAAAATAGCTCTAGCAGTTACACCAGCAAGAGGACCATCAGCGATCAATACGCCATAAGCATTGGCAAAATCTTTGTTTCTGTAATCAGATGCTACAGTTAGATTCTCAATACCTTCAGTAGAACAGAATCTCTTTGCCGCAAATGGAAGGTCCATAGATACTACAGTAACTTCCAAATTTTCAATACCAGCTGCTTGGTTATTAAACTTTGTAGTCTCCATAGCACATACAGGAGTATCCAAAGATGGTACAGCAATGATAAGCTGAGCTTTACCTTTGGCTCCACCTACAGTTATATCAGATAGATCATCAGATTTTACTACAGATACCTCAGGAGCTTTATCTCCAACATTTACTTCATTCCCAGCTAAATTACACTCATTACCTTTTAGTGTTACAGTTGCCATATTTCATCCTTTTTGATTTTGGTTTTTTGTTTTTATTACCTCGTTGGTAATAACTGGTGCTATTATGACTTAAATCGGACAAAATTGGTATGATTTGAAGTAAAAATTTCTTGATTTAAATCAAGTGTTACAAAATGTTACATAAATTGATAGTGTTTATCAATTCAAAACACTATCAACTACTGCCTATCTACCTCTTAATCCACCATCTGGTCGTGAAGGTCTGGCTGCTGGTCTATTGACTCTGGCTGGTCTGGATATTTTTGCAGGTCTGCTTGATGGTCTGCTCCTTTTGATATTTCTTGTAGGCTTGGTAACTCTTGGAGTTCTGTTTATACTCTTTTTTGGAATTTTTCTATCTCTGGCTACTCTTTTGTTTGCTCTATCTATTTTTTTTGATATATCTTTGCGATTGGTTTGTAAATCTTTTCTTTTATCGAGATTTACACCTCTGTCTTTTAGCTTTTGGGTAGCTTTTGCTCTATCAAAATCTTTTTTATCCAATCTATTGGCTCTATCTCGTAGGGCATCTTTGTTTGGCATATCTCTAAGATTGCCTCTGTCTATCCTGTTTTTGAGATTTTCTCTATCTACACGATTTTTGATTTTATCTCTGTTTTGTATCAAATCTTTTCTGGCTCTGTTTACATCTACACCTCTTTTTTGGAGTGTATCTACAGCTCTTTGTCTTTTTATATCTCTAGTTCTAATATTTCTATTATTTACAATAGAGTTGTATCTGGGATTTCTTACTCTAACATCTCTTCTCCATGATGCTTTGTTGCTTCTTGCATCAAGTCTTCTGTTTATATGTATATTGTTGTATCTGTTTACATTGATGTTTATATCTCTTCTGTGCCAATCCCAATGAGACCAAAGAGCGTGTGTAATTGCAACAGCAGCTCCAAACCCTATAATTGCACCAACTGGAGTAATATGAGGTGGGTGCCAATAGTATGGAGGGTGAGAGGGATACCACCAGCTGCCATACACTACAGTTGGATTATATACAGGTACATATACAGTCTCAGGCGAAGCTGGTTGAATCTCTATGATTGTAGTATTATTGCCCCCTGTTGCTGTGGCACTGCTTCCTTCATTTGTATTTTTGACTACTACTTTTTGTTTGTCTGTATTTTTGAGATTTCCTGCCTCTTTTGCTTTGTGTCTTAGATTTTGGATAGTTTGCATTACAGCATCTGGATCAGCCAAAAACATTTCACCCAACTGCTTTACCCATTCAGGATTGCTTTGCATCATCTCAAGTACTTGTGGAAAGGCTACCAAAGAAGCTACACTTGCATTCCATGGTTTATCTTTTACAGCCTTTATCGCTTCATCACCTTTTAATTTACTATTCTCCTTTGACCACTTTGCAGCCTCTAAAACTTGATTTGGATATGTTGAAGCCATCAAAAGTTGAGCCAGTAGTGAGTCTGGATACAAAGCAACAGGTGCTAAAGCCTGATCAAGTTGCTCCTGGGTAAATTGAGCTTCTTGTTGTATATTTGAAGCTGTGCTGTTTTGTTCATTTGTTATATTTTGTGTAATATTAAGATCACTTTGTGAATACAATTGAGTAGCCAATACAAGTGATACCAAAATATATTTTGTATATCTCATAACTATTTCCTTTCAATTAACAGTAGTATTATTTAGTATATCATAGTAATGGCACGATTATCTTAATAGCAATTGGATATAATTAAACAAATTTTTTATATTTGGTATAAAAAGGCGAAATAGTGAGTGAAAATATTATTGGTTATAAGATTAATGGTGAGATAGTAGATACTCAAAGCAATAAAGATGGCAGTGGTGAAGCTATAGAGTTTGATAACTCCAAAGAGGCTTTGGATATTATCAGACACTCTACAGCCCATCTTATGGCTCAAGCAATAAAAGAGTTGTATCCAGATGCAAAATTCTTTGTAGGTCCGGTAGTAGAAGAGGGATTTTATTATGACTTTAGAACATCTCAAAAGATAGGTGAAGAGGATCTAAAAAAGATTGAAAAAAAGATGAAAGAGCTTGTTAAGAAGAAATATGAAATCAGCAAGTATGAAATCAGCAAAGATGAAGCGATTGAAAAATTTGCTGATGATGATTTAAAACAAGCCGTTCTTAAAAATATTCCATCTGATAGTGTAAGTATATACAAACAGGGTGATTTTGAAGATTTGTGTCGTGGTCCTCATGTACCAAATACCAGATTACTTCACAACTTCAAATTAACCAGAGTTGCCGGAGCATATTTGGGTGGTGATGAGAATGCTGAGATGCTAACTCGTATTTATGGTATAGCATTTGCAGATAAAGAGGCTCTAAAGGCTCATATAAAGATGCTTGAAGAGGCAAAAAAGAGAGACCATAGAAAAGTCGGTAGTGAGATGGAACTCTTTATGTTCAATGATGAAGCTGGAGCCGGATTACCATTTTGGATGCCAAAGGGAGCCAGGCTTAGAAGTAAACTGGAAAATATGCTATTTAAAGCTCATCGAAAAAGGGGTTATGAACCTGTAAGAGGTCCTGAAATTTTAAAAGCTGATATGTGGAGAACCAGTGGTCATTATGCCTGTTATGGCGAAAATATGTATCTGACTGAAATTGATGGGCAAGAGTATGGCATAAAACCTATGAACTGTATAGGTCATATCTTGATATATAAACAATCAGTCAAAAGCTATAGAGATTTACCTCTAAAGTATTTTGAGTATGGAGTAGTACACAGACATGAAAAGAGTGGAGTACTACATGGTTTGCTTAGAGTTAGAGAGTTTACCCAAGATGATGCTCACATATTCTGTACTCCGCAGCAGATCAAATCAGTAGTGCTAGAGGTAGTTGAGTTTGTAGATGCAGTTATGAAAAAGTTTGGTTTTGAATACTCCATGGAGATCTCTACCAAACCAGATAAAGCCATAGGTGATGATGAAGTATGGGAGATAGCTACCCAAGCACTCAAAGATGCACTGGATGAGAATAATCTAAGCTATGGTATCGATGAGGGTGGCGGAGCATTTTATGGACCAAAAATTGATATTAAAATCACAGATGCTATTGGTAGAAAGTGGCAGTGTGGTACCATTCAGGTAGATTTTAATTTGCCTGAGAGATTTGATGTAGAGTATGTAGCTGAAGATAATCAAAGAAAACGACCTGTAATGATACATAGAGCAATCTTGGGGAGCTTTGAGAGATTTATTGCAATTCTTACAGAGCATTATGCAGGAGAGTTTCCACTCTTTGTAGCTCCAACACAAGTCATATTTGTACCAATATCTGAATCTCATCAAGCATACTGCAAAGAGTTGTCAAATGAATTGATGGATTTGGATATTGATTGTGAGATATATGATAAAAATGATTCACTCAACAAAAGAATTAGATTAGCAGAGAAGCAAAGAGTACCATATGTAGTGATAGTAGGCGATGCAGAAGTAGCAAATTGTAGCGTTGCTATAAGAGATCGCAGAAAGAAAGAGCAGTATAATTTAACTAAAGATGAATTTATGCTACAATTAAAACAACAACTTCAAGAAGGTAAGATTTGAGCAGACAACAGCGTAACACAAAGGGAACTAAAAAGGGTGATGGCGTCATTATGAATGATGCTATTAGGGCAAGAGAGCTTAGAGTTATTGGCGATAACAAAGAGCAGTATGGCATTATCTCAAAAGAGGATGCTTTGACCTTGGCAGAGGAGCAGGGGCTTGATTTGGTTTTAGTCTCTCCCGATGCAAAACCTCCCGTAGCCAAAATTATGGATTATGGCAAACATAAATATCAAATAGAAAAAAAGAAAAAAGAGGCTAAGAAAAATCAAAAGAAAATAGAGGTAAAAGAGGTCAAATTCTCTTGTAAAATTGCCGATAATGATATAGCCTACAAAGTAAAACATGCTAGAGAGTTTTTAGAAAAAGGAAAACATGTAAAGCTTAGAGTTTTCCTAAGAGGTAGAGAGATGGCTACTCCAGAACAAGGTGTTGAAGTACTAAATAGAGTATGGCCAATGATAGAAGATGTAGCAAATCTAGAAAGTGCCCCACACCAAGAGGGTAGATTTATCAATATGTATGTAACGCCTAAAAAAGATAAAGAGAAAAAATAGTGTTTTGGGTAAAGGGAGCTTTTGGCTCCTTTTTGTAAATTTAACCATTTATAATCTCAGCTACCCTTTTTGCACTACCACTTTTAAGATACTCTCTTAGTTTTTTTGCATCTTCATAAAATTTAAATCTATCTGTTTGTCTAAATGATTGTACCAATCTATATGGATTTACATCCTCTTGAAGTAACTCTATATGCATAGCCCTGTTGCAAAAATCTTTAAAAAATAGATTGGCTAATCCCACATACTCTAAATCTATCAATCTTTTGGCTATGAAGTAATCAAACTTTTTGGCTATATATACAAGTAGCATAGGAGTACCTTTGAGTGAAGCTTCAAGTGTTGCTGTACCACTGCATACAAAAGCAAAATCACTTCTATCTAACGCGTCATATGTATCTTTAACTATTTCAAAATTGTCCAAATCACCATACAAATTTTTAATTGTAGTCTCATTAAAATATGGAGGTATTACTATAAGGGAGTTGAAATCTCCTATCTCTTTGTGTAAAAGTCGGCGTGTTTGATGAAATATAGGCATCAAAGAGGCTATCTCAGAGCGTCTTGAACCAGGTAGCCACAATATATTTTTAATATCTTTAGATGGTTTCTCTTTTGGTGAGGGGATAAGATCAAGCAGGGGGTGTCCTACATACTCTATCTTATCTTTTTGGGTATAAAAATTCTCTTCAAATGGTAAAATTGAAGCAAGTTTATCACAATACTTCTCTATAGATTTGATTCTATACCTTCTCCATGCCCAAGCTTGTGGTAAAATATAGTATATAATCTCTTTGTTTGGATAATTCTTTTTGAGTTTTTTAGCAAGTGGCAAATTAAATCCAGAGCCATCAATCAATAAAACTTTATCACAATCTTTTGCTAAATTTACCATCTTGTTTGATAGAGATAGAAAAAAAGGTATTTTTGTAATAATATCACCTATACCCATAATCGCCAAAGATTGCAAATCTACCAAAGGTTTACCTAAAGATTTGTCAAATATACCACATATCTCTACATTCTCTAATCTATTTAAAACCTCTTTTAGATGTATATTTGCCGAATACTCTATAGCACTTACTAAAATTTTCATTATCTATATCTATCTATATACCATTTTATAGTCTTTATAATACCAGTATCAAATGTCTCTTTGGCTTTCCAACCTAAATTTTGCTCTATTTTGGTAGCATCAATAGCATAGCGTCTATCATGCCCTGCTCTATCTTCTACAAAAGTTATCTGCTCTTTGTATGAGCCATCTTTTTTGGGTATCAACTCATCTAATATTTCACAAATTTGTGTAGCTATTTGGATATTTGTTCTTTCATTTTTGCCACCAATATTGTATGTCTCTCCACTTTTACCTTTGTGATATACTATATCTATACCCTTACAATGATCTAATACATAAAGCCAATCTCTAATATTTTTACCATCACCATATATTGGTATGGGATTACTATTTAGTGCATTTCTTATGATAGTTGGTATAAGCTTCTCATCATGTTGCTTTGGCCCATAGTTGTTAGAGCAGTTTGTAATTACTGTATTTAATCCATATGTCTCATTATAACTCCTTACCAACATATCACTACTGGCTTTTGAAGCTGAGTATGGTGAGTTTGGAGCATATGGTGTAGTCTCTCTAAAGAGTCCACTCTCACCCAAAGAGCCATAAACTTCATCTGTACTTATATGATGAAATCTACAATTCTCATACCCCTTTTTAGGTTTAGAAGGAGAGGTAAACCAATATCTGTATGCAGCATTTAATAGTTCAAATGTACCATTTATATTTGTCTCTATAAATACAGATGGATTTTTGATAGAGTTATCTACATGACTCTCTGCTGCAAAGTGTATTATACCTCTTATATCATATTCTTTAAATATACTCTTTACCAACTCTCTATCTCTAATATCACCCTCTATAAAGATATGGTTTGGATTGTCTGATACCTCCAAAAGATTATCAAGACTACCAGCATATGTAAGCAAATCCAGGTTTACAACCCTATAATCTGGATACTTTTGTATAAACCATGGTACAAAGTTGCTTCCTATAAATCCAGCTCCACCTGTAACAAGTATTGTATTCATACTCTATCCTCTTAATTTCATTAGCATACTCTTTAGGCTCTCTTTGTAGTATGGTATCTCTATATTAAAATGCTCTTTAATCTTTTGCTTGTTCAATACTGAATAGTGAGGTCTGGTAGCTGGAGTAGGATATTGATTTGTTGTTATTGGAGTAACTTTGCAAGATATTTGTTCAATCTCAAATATAGCTTTTGCAAAATCATACCAACTACAAACACCCTCGTTTGAGTAGTGATAAATTTGTGGAGAAGTGTTACTGAGTTGTGGAACCATATCTACTACTGCTTTAGCCAAATCATAAGCATATGTAGGTGTACCAACTTGATCAAAAATTACTCCAAGCTCATCTTTGGTACTGCCAAGTCTTATCATACTTTTGACAAAATTGGCTCCATAACTGCTATATAACCAAGATGTACGAATAATAACTGTATTTGCTACACCCAATTTTAAAATAGCCTCTTCACCCTCTAATTTACTCTTGCCATATATATTTTGTGGTGATACACTATCACTCTCTGTATATGGTCTGTAACTCTTACCATCAAATACATAATCTGTTGATATATGTATAAGTTTACAATTATACTCCATAGCCTTTTGTGCCAAAAACAGAGGTGCTTTGGCATTTAGAGTATATGCCAACTCTATTTCACTCTCTGCTTTATCTACTGCTGTATATGCGGCACAATTTATAATACAATCTATACTGTTTTGTTCAAAAAAGTTATCAAGAGCATTAACATCTGTAATATCCAAATCATCTCTATCTGTAAAGTAACATCTATTACTACTGCCATTTAGTATATATTTAAGTTCACTGCCAAGCTGACCTTTTGCTCCAGTAATTAAGATATTCATTTAAACTCCTCATACAAATCAACACCATAATCAAATACTTCTGCATCTTTTAGAGTTGGCAGTAGTTTATCTTTGGCAGATAATTTTGGCTCACTCTCTAAAAAGCTCCAATCTATACCTATGGTATCATCATCATATCTTATACCTCTATCACACTCAGGAGAGTAGTAGCTATCTACTTTGTATGCAAAAATTGCCTTTTTGGAAGTTACTACAAAAGCGTGGGCAAAACCTCTTGGTACAAATAGTTGTTTTTTATTCTCTCCACTTAATTCTACTGATACATATTTACCAAATGTAGGACTATTTTTACGAATATCTACAGCTATATCTATAACACTACCTGTTATGACTCTAACTAGTTTACTCTGGGCAAATGGTGGCAATTGATAGTGCAATCCTCTAAGTACTCCATAGCTTGATAGAGATTCATTATCTTGTACAAACTTTAATTTAAATCCCAATGCTTCATCCAATATCTTTTGTTTGAATGTCTCTACAAAATAGCCTCTCTCATCTCCATGTACAACAGGCTCAATTAGCAAAGGTCCTTCTATATCAAATTTGGTTATCTTCATCTTTTTGTCCTTGGTTCTTTGGCTCGTCTTAAGAGATACTCTCCATATTGATTTTTACTATACTTTTGTGCAAGCTGCATAAGCTTACTGGCAGATATATAACCCATCTCATATGCTATCTCCTCTATACAAGCTACCTTCAAGCCTTGACGATTCTCAATAGTTTGTATAAACATAGAAGCATCTAATAAACTCTCATGAGTTCCAGTATCAAGCCATGCAAATCCTCTACCAAGTAATTCTACCTGTAACTTATTTTGCTCAAGGTATTTTTGATTTACATCAGTAATCTCATACTCTCCTCTATCTGATTTTTTTACACTCTTGGCTATATCAATTACACTATTTGGATAAAAGTATAACCCTACTACTGCATAATTACTTTTTGGTTTTTGGGGCTTCTCTTCTATACTTAGTACACTCCCACTACCATCAAATTCAACTACACCATACCTTTGCGGATCTTTTACATAATATCCAAATACAGTAGCTTTATTATCCTCTTCTACCCTTTTGACAATACTTTGAAGCATACTTGGCATTCCATGACCATAAAATATATTATCACCCAAAACCAAAGCTACACTGTCACTCCCTATAAACTCTTTGCCCAATATAAAAGCTTGAGCTAAGCCTTCTGGTTTTGGTTGGGTAATATACTCAAAATGCATTCCAATATCTTTGCCACTGCCCAAAAGCTCTACAAACCTATCTCTATCTTGTGGAGTTGTAATTATCAATATATCTTTTATACCTGCTAACATCAAAACAGAAAGAGGATAGTAAATCATAGGTTTGTCATATATTGGCATTAACTGTTTACTAACTACTCTTGTAAGAGGATAGAGCCTACTACCACTTCCACCTGCTAATATAATCCCTTTCATAACCACCCCCCTACTCTACTATAAACCAAGGATTTAAGAGATTCTCTTTGTTATACTCAAGGGGGCTTCTATCACTGTATCTTACTACCATTTTATTGGCACCAAGTACTACAGCATGTGCTGCTGCTGTATCCCACTCCATAGTTGGAGCAAGTCTTGGATATATATCTGCAACACCCTCTGCTACCATACACAACTTCAAAGAGCTACCCTTTGAGACTCTTACTATCTCTTTGGTACTCTTTTTCAACTCTTCAATAAAATCCATTGTCTCTTTGTTTAGATGAGATTTTGAAGCAACTACTCTAAGTAACTCTTGTTTATTATGATTATACTCCAAAGGGAGTTTAACTCCATTTTTGTATGCTCCATACCCCTCTTTGGCACTATATATTGTGCCAATTACAGGTGCATATACAACACCCAATTTTGGTACACCATCTTCAATATATGCAATATTTACTGTAAATTCACCATTTCTTTTTATAAACTCTTTTGTACCATCAAGTGGATCTATACACCAATACCCTCTCCACTTTTTACGAATATCATAATCTGTTATGGCACTCTCTTCTGAGAGTATTGGAATAGTCGGATACAACTCCTCTAATCTTTTAGATATATGTATATTTGCTCTTTTATCTGCTATTGTAAGTGGTGAAGAGTCATCTTTATACTCTACATCAAACTCTTGAGTATATATCTGCATTATTATATCACCTGCCTCTTTGGCAACTATTTCAATCTCTTTTAAATCTATACTATCTAGCATTCAAATAACCTTTTGTCTCTAAATAATTAATTACTATATCTATTGCCTCTTTTATATCTGTAGTGCTTCCATCTATTGTAATTTCCGGATTTAGTGGTACTTCATATGGTGAAGAGATTCCTGTAAAGTTTGCTATTTTTCCCTCAATAGCCTTTTTATACAACCCTTTTGGATCCCTTGCTTTGCAAACCTCTAATGGAGTATCTACAAATATCTCTATAAATTCATCCTCATTAACACTCTTCCTTATACTCTCTCTATCTGCTTTGTAGGGTGATATAAATGCACTCAATACTATCAAACCAGCATCTACAAATAGTTTGGATACTTCACCAATACGCCTAATATTCTCTACCCTATCACTCTCACCAAATCCCAAATCTCTATTGAGTCCCAACCTTATATTATCACCATCTAAAAGATAGGTATGATAACCTTTCTTAAACAACTCCTCCTCTACTCCATTTGCAATAGTAGATTTGCCACTGCCACTTAGTCCTGTAAACCATAAAATCACAGGCTTTTGACCCTTTATTGAAGCTCTTTTATATTTGTCTATATTGTGTGGATGCCACTTTAGATTACTACTCATCTTTTTATATAATTCCTCTTTACATACTTTACTATAATATCTGCTGCCTCTTGAGGAGAGAGTTTATCAGTATCAATTACAATCTCTGCATGTTTTGGCTCTTCATATACATCATTAACTCCAGAGAAGTTTTTAAGCTCTCCTCTTTCTGCTTTTTCATATACACCCTTGTAATCTCTTTTTTTGCAACTTTGAATATCTGCTTTTACATATACCACAATATTATTTTTGACCATCTCTCTGATAGTTTTTCTTGACTCTTTGTATGGAGATACAAATGAAGCTATTGTAGATATAGAGTTTTTTTGAAGAGTTTGGATCAAATGACCAAGTCTTTTCATATGTCTATTTCGCTCTTCCCTGCTAAATCCAACATTTGGAATTAACTCTCTAACATCTTTGGAGTCAATTCTTTCTAATGGAATATGCTCTTTTTTGAGTTTTTCATATACCAAATCTGCAATAGTTGTTTTGCCAGAGAGTGGCAAACCGGTAAACCACAAATTAAATGGTTCTATCTTCTCTTTGCCCCAATGAATCCTCTGCCATACTTTCTCATGCAACCAATATAGAGCTACCTTTAAGATAGTCTCTATAACCCCAGCTGCAATTGCCAAATCCAGTCTGCCAAAAAATACATAAACTATTATAATGGTAGTTGTAGTTGCAACAACTCTCCAGCTAACTCCTTTTGCAATAGAGCGTAAATTTGTCTCTTTGTACATACCTATATTTTCCTACAACCCCACTCAGGGTAGTGCTTTCTAATCCAGGCATTCAACTCTCTCTCAGCCAATGTATATTCCCTGTTTGGATCTGGAAGTTTATCTTGATCTCTTCTGGCTACATCTACTATCATACCAGCTCCAACAGTATTATTTGTAACTCTGTCGATAATTATAAAACTACCTGTTGCTCTGTTTTTCTTGTATGGATCTGCTGCTATTGGTCTATTTAGTATTACTCTACAAGAGGCTATATCATTTAATTTCAACTCATCTACTTGTACTCTCTCATAACTATTTATATCAACTTTATAATTAATCTTCTCTATATACCCACTTAGCATTGAAGTAGTCCACTTTATATCATAATCTTGCTCTACTCTCATGGGCTCTTCACCCATCCAAACAATCATAACTTTTAGCTTATTTGAAACTCTTGGCATTGTATGGGAGTGAACTATCATATCACCTCTACTTATATCAACCTCATCAGTAGTTGTAATGGTAATTGCCATAGGAGAAATAGCTTCTTTTGTAGTTACTTTGGAATTTTGTTCTGTAATATCACCAGCATCTATAATAGATTCTACTTTGGTAGTAACGCCAGAGGGTAATACTGTAATATCATCTCCTACACAAACCCTGCCAGAAGCTACTGTTCCACAATATCCTCTAAAATTTAAATTTGGTCTATTTACATACTGAACCGGAAATCTAAAATCCTCTGCTTTTTGTTCACTCCAAATATCTATACTATCTAAAAGTTCAAGTAGAGTCTTGCCACTATACCAATCCATTTTGGTAGTATAATTTACTACATTATCACCCTCTAATGCACTCATTGGTATATAATAGACATTTTCTATCTCAAGCTCTTTTGCCAAAGAAGCATACTCTTGGCTAATCTTTTCAAAAACCTCTTTGGAGTAATCAACCAAATCCATCTTGTTTATTGCTACTATGATATGTTTGATTCCAAGCAAAGATACTATATAACTGTGTCTTCTTGTTTGGGTCAATATACCTTTTCTTGCATCTATAAGTATTACAGCCACATCAGCAGTTGATGCTCCTGTTACCATATTTCTAGTATATTGCTCATGACCTGGAGTATCAGCTATGATATATTTTCTCTTTTGGGTAGTAAAAAAGCGATATGCCACATCAATTGTAATTCCTTGCTCTCTTTCACTCTGAAGCCCATCAACAAGCAGAGCCAAATCCAACCTCTTGCCAGTAGTACCATACTTTCTACTCTCACTCTCAGCAGCTAATAGTTGATCTTCAAAGATCATTTTAGTATCATATAAAAGCCTTCCAATAAGTGTACTTTTACCATCATCTACACTACCACAAGTTAAAAATCTCAATAGTTTTTTATTTTCATGCTCTTTGAGGTAATCTATAATATTATCACTTGCCAACATTAAAAGTACCCCTCTATCTTCTTTTTCTCCATTGATCCTTCTTGATCTTTATCTATTAATCTACCCTCTCTCTCACTGCTACTGCTTAAAAGCATCTCTTGAATAATTTTAGGCAGAGTATTGGCTGAAGATTCAATAGCACCAGTTAGCGGATAACATCCAAGTGTTCTAAATCTAACCATTTTTTTAACTGCTTTTTCTTTGAGTTCTTTTGGTACTCTATCATCATCTACCATTATCAAAGCACCCTCATAGGGAACTACTTCTCTCTCTTTTGCTATATATAGTGATGGTATAGGAATATTCTCAAGATAGATATACTGCCAAATATCAAGCTCTGTCCAGTTTGATAGTGGAAATACTCTTACACTCTCACCTTTGTTTATGCGGGTATTATACAAATTCCAAAGCTCTGGTCTTTGATTTTTGGGATCCCATCTATGTTGTTTGTCTCTAAATGAAAAAATTCTCTCTTTTGCTCTACTCTTTTCTTCATCTCTTCTGGCTCCACCTATAACAGCATCATACCTACCCATATTAAGTGCCTGTTTTAAAGCTTGTGTTTTCATAATATCAGTATGGACTTTGGAGCCATGCTCAAATGGGGATA
>Ga0256837_1001332_pt1 | contig 17126 bp, 16 predicted proteins | sample 4562384metaG_FD_185976 | JGI IMG/M metagenome (GOLD analysis project Ga0256837, IMG submission 185976) | Hydrothermal vent microbial communities from Guaymas Basin, Mexico - 4561-384 | ecosystem: Environmental > Aquatic > Marine > Hydrothermal vents | place: Mexico: Guaymas Basin | collected...
ACCATAAAATGAGTCTACTTTAGAGAGTTTCTTTGTAAGAGTGTAAACACCTACAGGTGTTTTTAAATCTCCCTCTTTTATCTTATCACCATTTATTTTACCTGTAAATGCAGAGTAGTTTTTTGTTAAAGTGTAAGAGTTCTCTTTATCTTTCATATATAAAGAGAGTGTAGATTTTGATTTATCACAAGCTAAAATGTTATTATAACTCTCTAAGTAACCAAATTTAGTATCTATGTTTTGTAGATACTCCTTCCAATACTCTTTTTTAGAGAGATCTAGATCCATCTGTTTTTCAAGGTTTTGGATACCGTTTTCTCTATACTGAGTTAAAATATCTGAAAAGAGTGAACTACTCAATGTTAAAAGGAGTAGAAGTTTAAGCAAAATATCTCTATTTTGCATTATCATATCCTATCTCTTTTAAGAAGTTAACATCCTTTGTCCAACCTTTTTTTACAACTACTTGTAAATTGAGATAAGCTTTTTTAGTGCTAAGTCTCTCTATCTTTTCACGTGCTGATTTACCTATTCGTTTAATAGACTCTCCACCCTTACCAATGATAATACCTTTTTGAGACTCTTTTTCAATGATAATCATAGCTGTAATGATATCAACATGATCCTCTTCATCAATACTCTCTATAATAACATCAGACTCATAAGGCACTTCATCACTAACATTTTCGAAAATACCTTCACGGATAAAACCAGCATATATATCACGAACAAGTTCACTTGTTAAATCTTCAGGGTCAAAAAGAAAAGGAGACTCAGGAAGGTTTTTGCAGATAACTTTTAAAAGATCTTCATGACCAACTCTTTTAGGAATAGCAACGGGAATAAGTGCTTCAAAGTGCTCAGCATACTTGTTGTATGAAGCTATTGTTTTAAAGAGTTTTTCCTGTTTTACTTGATCTATTTTACTGATAACTATGATATGTTTAGTGTTTTTTTTATTTAATCTTAGAAATTTTTCATAATGCTCGACACTATCAGTTACAGGAGCAAGATAGATAATAAGATCACAATCACCCATGGCTTTTAAAGCTTCATCCATCATAAACTGATTAAGTATTTTTTCTCTCTCATGGAGTCCTGGAGTATCTACAAAAATGATTTGTGTGTCATCAACCATAACGATGGCGTTTGAACGTCTACGTGTAGCATTTGCTTTTTGAGAAACCATAGCTATTTTTTCACCAAGAAGTGAATTCATTAGTGTACTTTTACCTGCATTTGGACGACCTATTAGAGATACGAAACCAGCTTTTGTCATATGTTTACCTTAATAATGATTATAATATATATCGTGATAAGTCATCATCTTCGACAACTTCATCAAGTTTTTCGTGAACTAAATCTTTTGTGACTACAAACTCTTTAGCCTTGTACTCATCAGCATCGTAGCTTATCTCTTCTAAAATGTTTTCTAAAACAGTATGAAGTCTTCTCGCTCCGATATCTTCTGTGTTCTCATTTGCACGATGTGCAAGTTTTGCAATAGCACGTATTGCTTCATCTTCAAATGTCAGAGTCATTCCCTCTACACCTAACAGTGCAATGTATTGTTTGAGAAGAGAGTTCTGTGTCTGTGTTAAAATCTGATAGAGAGTCTCCTCTGTTAAAGACTCTAACTCAACACGTAGTGGAAAACGCCCTTGAAGTTCGGGAATCAGGTCACTAGGTTTACTCACATGAAATGCACCAGCTGCGATGAAAAGGATATGGTCAGTGTTAATTGTTCCATACTTTGTAGAGACACTTGAACCTTCAACTATTGGGAGTAGATCACGTTGTACTCCCTCTTTTGATGGGTCATTTCTACCTGCAGATTTTTCACTGAGTGCGATTTTATCTATCTCATCAAGAAAGATTATGCCACCATTTTCAGCACGACGAAGTGCTTCTGCATTTACACTTGCAGAATCTAAAAGTTTTTGACTTGCCTCTTGACGTAGAAGTGATTTGGCATCTTTTACTGTAACTTCTTTAGTGTTATCCTCTTTGTTTATGCTAGCAAATACTTTAGAAAAAGACTCTTGAACTTTTGCCATCTCAGGAGGTAAACCACTATCATCAAACTCAATATTTAGTTTTGCTAAATCAAGAGTGATGATTTTATCATCCATCTCTCCAGATTCAACACGTTTTTCCATTGCAGCTAAAAGTGTTTGATAATCATCTTTTTTAGATTCACTCGCTGATTCTGGAAGAGGGGGGAGCAGTTTTTCTACTATCTTATTTAAAACATAGTTGTCTATTTTATCTCTATTTGACTCTTCTTGTTCAGCTTTTACTATGCTAATAGAGTTTACAACCAAATCTCGAATCATAGACTCAACATCACGACCGACAAAACCGACTTCAGTATATTTACTCGCTTCAACTTTTATGAAAGGAACAGACATCATTTTTGCTAAACGGCGAGATATTTCAGTCTTTCCAACACCTGTTGAACCAATCATTAAAATATTTTTTGGCATGATCTCATTTTGAAGTGTCTCATCGAGTTGCATTCTTCTGTAGCGTGTGCGAAGGGCAAGGGCTATTGTCTTTTTAGCTGCATTTTGACCGATAACATAGTTATCTAAGTATGCAACTATTTCTCTAGGAGTCATATTCATTACTTTGTATCCTCTAAAACAAGAGTTTTTATGTTGTGGTTGGTGTAGATACATAAATCAGCAGCGATAGAAAGAGACTCTTTTATAAGTGTCTCCTCATCAAGTGAAGCGTGTTTTTTTAAGGCACGAGCAGCAGAGATAGCATAGTTTCCACCACTTCCTATAGAGGCAATCTCACCATCTTCAGGCTCAACAACATCACCATTTCCTGTAAGAATGAAAATATGGTCATTGTTAAGAACTATCATCATAGCTTCAAGACGACGAAGAACTTTATCTTTACGCCATGCTTTAGAGAACTCGACAACAGACTTAAGTAAGTCTCCTTTTTTGTTCTCTAAAAACTCTTCAAACATATCAAAAAGATTAAATGCATCTGCAGTACTTCCAGCAAAACCAGCTAAGATTTTACCATGATGAAGTGTACGAATTTTTGTTGCATTACCTTTGAGAACAGAGTCTCCAAAGGTAACTTGACCATCACCACCTATTACGGCTTTTTTTTCACCTTTATAGGCGAGAATAGTAGTAGCATCAAACATAGCAGTTATTTCTCGCCTTGAACATCAACATGTAAAACAGCATGGATACCGTGACCGAGTTTAAGATCTAAGTCATGTTCACCAACAGTTTTAATAGAAATTTTATCAACTATATGTTTTTTATCAATGATAATACCGTGTTGCTCTTGTAACTCATGAGCAACCTCTTCTTTAGTGATAGCACCAAAAAGATGACCATTATTACCCATTTTTTTAGTAATGATAATTTCACATTTTTCTAATTTTTTAGCATTCTCTTTTTGAAGAGCGATTTCAGCTTCTAAATCAGCTGCTGCTTGTGCTTCGTCAGCTTTATGTTGTGCTAAAATTTCAGGAGTTGCATTTTTAGCAAAACCTTTTCCTATTAAAAAGTTTTTGCCATAACCATCTTTAACTTCTTTCACTTCACCTTTTTTACCAAGGCTTTTTACATCTTTTATTAAAAGTACTTTCATTTTTAGTTCCTTATCTCTCTTTTTCGCCACCGTATGCAACGATACCGTTTGTTAAGTTTCCGATTTTTGTATAACCATTATCAGTTAAGATTCTTGCAACATGTGCAGAACGACTACCAACATGACAGTATAAAATTACATTGTCATTTTTCTCTATTTTCGCTTCATCCCATGTTTGGAAGAATGATGAAGTAGGTACAAGAACATCAGCACCTTTAATATGACCCATCTGCCACTCCATATGCTCACGAACATCTACAAGTGAGAATTTAACCATACCAAGGTCACGAGCTTCAAGAAGAGAGATTAACTCATCGCCATCAAGTTCAGCTTTGTTTACAAGCATTTCACATTCGTCGATAGTAAGACCACGAGAGTGAGTATGAACAACCTCTTCCATACCAAGTTCAATACGTTTAGCAGCTGCAAATTCAGGAGTACAAAAAATTCCACAGTGACAAGCACCAGTCTCAGGAATCTCTTTTTCAATTGCTGGAGTACATGGACAAGTTCTATTATCTACTGACTGAGGTTGACCATCTATCTCTTCAACCATAAAACATGGGCAAAAAAGTTTGTTATACATCATCTTGTTACGAGCAAGACCCATCTGAACACCTTCGTTTACTTCCTCTTGTGGATTATACTCCCAACCAAACTGTTTAATTACTTTGTCAGTAAACTTAACAGTCTTCTCCATTCTTTCGATAAACTCAGGTGAGTTCATATCAATTTTTATCATACTCATTATTTGTGTCCTCTTTTTTTACCTGCAATAATGCGGCGAAGTGCATTAAGACGAATAAATCCTTCTGCATCTTTTTGGTTATAAACTTCATCCTCTTCAAATGTAGAGTGCTCTTCACTATAGAGTGACATATCAGACTCACGTCCAACTACTTCTACATTTCCTTTATAGAGTTTAAGTTTTACTCTTCCCTGTACATACTTTTGTGTAGTATCAATAGCTGCTTGCATCATTTCACGCTCTGGTGAGAACCAAAAACCGTTGTAGATAAGTTCAGCATATTTTGCAATCATGCCATCTTTCATATGAGCTTCTTCTCTATCTAAACATATACTTTCAATAGCACGGTGAGCCTTAAGCATAATAGTTCCACCTGGCGTTTCATAACAGCCACGAGCTTTCATACCAACAAATCTGTTTTCAACGATGTCAATACGACCAATACCATGTTTATTACCATACTCATTAAGAGTTCTTAACATTGTAGCTGGTGAGAGTTCTTTACCGTTGAGTGCAACTGGGTCACCATTTTTATAATCAATTGTGATGTACTCTTTCTCATCAGGAGCATTTTCTGGAGAGTTTGACCATAACCACATAGACTCTTCAGGCTCATTCATAGGGTCTTCTAAGTGAAGTCCTTCATAAGAGATGTGAAGTAAGTTAGCATCCATTGAGTATGGGCTTACTGTTGGGTTGCCATCAGCATCAAGATGTTTTGCATCTATGTTGATTCCATGCTCTCTCGCATATGCTAAAAGTTTTTCACGAGAATTTAAGTCCCACTCTCTCCATGGTGCAATTACAGTAATGTCAGGATTGAGTCCAAGGTATCCAAGCTCAAATCTTACTTGATCGTTTCCTTTTCCTGTAGCTCCATGACTTACTGCATCAGCACCCATTTTTTCAGCTATCTCTATCTGCTTTTTAGCGATAAGTGGACGAGCGATAGAAGTACCAAGAAGATACTCACCCTCATAAATAGCATTTGCTCTAAACATAGGAAAAACATAATCTTTAACAAACTCTTCTTGAATATCAAGAATAAAAATATTTTCAGGTTTTATACCATTGTCAAGTGCTTTTTGACGAGCAGGTTCTACCTCTTCACCTTGACCAAGATCAGCTGTAAAAGTGATAACTTCAGCCTTATACTCATCTTGTAACCATTTTAAAATAATACTAGTATCGAGTCCACCAGAATAGGCAAGGACTACTTTTTTAACGTCTTTTTTCATGTAAAAACCCTTTATTAGAGAAATAATTGTTGCGATTTTACTATAAAGTATATTAAAAAATGGTTAGTTTAAAAGAAGCTGGAGACTATTACCCTTTTGAGTCAAAAAGCACACCTGTTACTTCTTGCATTTTTGGAAGAAAATTTTGTGCTTGTTCAGCAGGAAATCTTCGAATCATTTTATCAGTTTTTTCATCAATAACTGAAACATAAAAAATATCTTGAGAATCAACACCAAATTTTAAGTCTGTACCCATAGGTGCTAAAGCTGTATTTAGTTCTTTTACTAATTTTTGAACATCATTTTCTGTGTTTATACTTTTTTCAGGTTTTATAGCCTCTGCATTTATCTGTTTTGCAATTTCTGTACTTGTGGGTTGATGTACTTGTTGCTGTGAATGAGATACTGCTTTATCTTGAATCTCAACTGTATTAGTTGGTGTTTGTTGTTTTGAAACATTAGTGATGCCATCCATGACTTGCTCCTTACCCTTTAAATATAGTTATTACATAACAAATCGACATCAAAAAAAATAACTTTAATAAATAATGAGTTTTTTTTAATATTTTTATTTTTATACTCTTTTTTATGTTAATCTTCGAGTTATGAAAATATATTTAGCACTACTGAAATCAAATGATATTTTAAGAAGATTATCAACTATTCAACTTATTGCATATTTTGGTGCATGGTTCTCCAATGTAGCGATTTATACACTACTTTTAAATATGAAAGTTTCTCCTTCCATTGTTGCATTTGTTGCGATGCTTCATTTTTTGGCTGGTGTTATTCAAGCTCCATTTTCAGGAACAATTATTGATAGTGTAAAGCCAAAAATATTAATGCTTAGTTTGATAGTTATAGAGATATTTGCGACACTTTTTTTAACCTCTGTAAGTGATGTAAATGATCTCAATTTATTATATATACTTATCTTTTTTAAAATGGCAGCTGCCTCTTTCTACTTTACAACAGAGATGTCTTTACTCCCTAAAATATTAAAAGGAGAAGATCTCCATAAAGCGAATGAACTTCACTCGATAATATGGTCTTTTTCTTATACCTTAGGAATGGCAGTAAGTGGTTTTGTTGTTTACTACCTAGGTATTAAAATTGCTTTTATTTTAGATGCGAGTATGTTTGTTTTTGCATTTTATATGCTTTTTACTTTAAAAATAGAAGTTGAAGTAATCAAAAACGAGGAAAATCTTTTGGAAATGATGTTTGGTACTTTTTCATATCTAAAGAAAAATCCTTTAGCTATTCATCTTATGCTTATTCATGCTTTTGTAGGGCTGACTGCTTTTGATGCACTTGTAGCTTTGATGGTTGAGAAGTACTATGCTGGGATTATCGCAACATCTTTAGCCTTAGGAATGTTAAATACTTCCCGTGCAATAGGCTTAGTAATAGGGCCTATAGTTTTTTCTGCTTTTACAAATAACAGAGGAGTTGTGTATATGTTTATAGGTCAAGGCTTAGCAGTTTTGCTTTGGGCTATGGTTATGCACAATTTTTATCTCTCTCTTATTGCAAGTGTTATTGTTGGATTGTTTACTACTATTTTATGGTCTTACACATATACTATTTTACAAAAAAATATAGAAGAGAAATATTATGGTCGCATAGTAGCTTATAATGATATGCTATTTCTAGGTTCGGCAGCTTTTACATCCTTTATGATAGGTTATTTAGCTACACATGATTTTTCGCTTCAAACGATTACAGCTTATATTGCTATAGGTTTTTTCATAGGAGCAATCTATTTTAAATATTTACTAAGTACAAAAACAAAAATATAAAGGATAAAAAATGATATACAGATCAAAAGAGGGTGATTTAGACCTAGATAAAATTACAAGATTATACCCTGCTGTTGTTGTAGATATGCAGGGTGAAGTGGCTGAGATGAGTCTGGAGTGGGAGGAGCTTTATGGAGATAAAGTGAAGATAGTTCATTATGTTTTAGTCTTTGACTTTACCCCTCTACATGAAGAAGTTAAGGATAGAACTGTTCTTATATTTCAAACAAAAAATGCACTTATAGAAGAGATTCAAAAGGTTGCTTTATTACTAAACTAATTTCAAAGGATACTAAAAAAGTTTTCTCTTTAGCTATTCCAGCTGCACTGAAACATCTAGTAGATATACTTCAAATACTTATAGATATGTTAATGGTTGGAACAATTAGTTCGGCGGCTTTGGCTGCTGTTGGTATGAGTATGCAGTTTATGATGATTGTAAATCTTTTGATGACTCTCTATGTCATAGGAGGCAATGCTCTTATATCTCGCTTTATCGGGCAAGGTCGTAAACGCCGAGCTTCAGCACTTCTCTACTCTCTTGTTATTTTTGCTACTTTTCTCTCTTTTTTTGTAACGATAGGAGGATATTTTGGAAGTCATACTATCTATGCGCTTATGGGTGCTCAGCCTGATGTGGTAGAGTTAGGAGGGGCATATTTTCAGATACTCTCTCTTGGAATAGTGATGATTTTTATTGATAATCTTCTCTACAATGCTCTCTCAGCAGCAGGAGATACTTCAAGTTCTCTCTATATTAAACTTTTCTCATCTTTTCTAAACGCTGGTCTAAACTATATTTTTATCTTTGGGCATTTTGGTGTTGAAGCTATGGGCATAGAGGGTGCAGCTATCGCTACTGTTATGGCATATACCTTTAATGTAGGGGCTTACTATATACTTATAAAAAAGATGAACTCTAAGTTGGATTTTCTTCCTATAGTTAGAACTAAAGATATTCTCCGTGTTTTAAAAATAGGTTGGAGTGCAGCACTTGACAGGGGTATATCTAGTATGAGTTTTTTAGTTTTTGTCTCCATCATAACAGCCTATGGCACGGCAGAACTTGCTGGGTATCAGGTGGGTCTTCGTATTGAGGGTATTGCATTTATGCCTGGGTTTGGATTTGCTATCGCAGGAATGGCACTTGTTGGGCAAAACATAGGTGCAAAAGATCATGATAAAGCTTACACTATGGGAATAATTAGTGGTCGAATAGCTTATGTATTTATGGGAAGTGTAGGGGTTATTCTTATCCTCTTTCCTGAGTTTTTGGTAAGCTTTTTCACAAAAGATGCACTTACAATTTCTGTAGCTTCAGAGTATCTTATCTTAGTTGGTTTAGCACAAATCCCTTTAGCTATTATGTTTGTCTATTCTGCTGCTTTAAGAGGGGCAGGGGCTACTAAAACTACTCTTAAAGTAAATGTTTTGAGTCTGTGGTTTTTACGAGTAGTGCCATCTTACATAGCGTATCATATGGGATATGGAGTTGTTGTTATATTTATGATTATGAATGTAGAAACCCTTATAAAAGGGATTATCTACTGGTATATTTATCAAAAAAGAACTTGGCTCTATACTAAGGTTTAGAGTGGTTATCTACAGTTGAGGGGATAGTCTCTCCCTTAGCTTGCATCTTTAGTGCTTCTGGGTGGTTTTTGTAGTGAGCTCTTACAACTTGTGCTAGTTTGATTTTTGTAGGGGCATCTATCTCCCCATCTATATTTATAGCCTCTACAAGTTCATTTACAAGTATATCCTGAGGAGATTTTACTCTTATTGCCCATGAACGAAGTAATTCTCTATCTACATAAGATGGAAGAGAACCCATAATACCTAAATCATTTTGGTTATGAACAAGGAGTCCTGCTGTTGTCCCTCTATCAAGAGTAAGTACTTGAAAGAGATAGAGAGTGTGGTACTCTAGTTGAGAACGAATCTCTTTGGATGAGCATGATGCTCTCTTCTCGTAAGTATCGGTGATGATGTCAATATAACTATCTATAACACCCTCTCCAAATTTTCGAGCAAACTCTTCATCTGCTTTTTTATCATCTGTTTGATAGTTTTCAAGATAGAAGTGAGAAACACCACGATGTCTCTCTAGGGCAGGGATATTAAAGTATAAATCTCCCTGTTTCGCCCCCTCTTCGTATAGCTCTTCTGAGGCATTACTGAGGGCTACATCAAAAACATTTTTATCATGTTCATTGTAGATACTAGGATTTAGGTCAGCCATTAAACGCCAGTATGCAGTACCATCTCTTAGCTCTGTTAAACTTATGTGCATATGAAAAGAGGGAACATTAGGATTTCTAGGGTGAATTATAGTGGAAATAGCTGTTGCAGATGTGAGTTTTTTTTCAGGCATATCATCATAATGAACCTGAGAAACATTTACGCTTCCTGTATTGAAAAGTTTTTCATCACTAAACTCAAAACGACTTCCTCCACCATGTAAACCCTTATCTCTAAGCCAAGTCACCTCTTGAAAATCTTTTTTTTCACCGATGTTTTGAGATAAAACATTGAGTTTCTCAACAAATCTTTTTTGTAGATTTCTTACTAAATAGTAAGCCCTTTTTGCATCTTCTGAAGCAGCTAAAATTAGTTCCATATCTTCCACCCATAGTAAATTTCTTATATTCTAGCAGGTTCTAGATAAATTTTAGTAACATTGAGATAAAATTTTATCATGAATAATATAGAATACTTAAATGCCGTAGAAAAACTAAACCTTTATGCCAAACATTATTATGTTTTAGATGATCCTATCACTACCGATGAGGTCTATGATAAACTCTACCATGAAGTTGTAGAGTATGAAGAAAAAAATCCAAATGAGATTTCAGATAACTCTCCAACACAGAGAGTTGGGGATGCAGTAAGTGAAGGTTTTACTAAAGAGCCTCATCTCTCTCGTATGTGGTCTCTTGAAGATATATTTGATAGTGAGGGCTTAGAGAAGTGGCTTACGAAGACCTATAAACTGAACAAAAACATAACTTTTTACTGTGAACCTAAGTATGATGGAGCTTCTTTAAATCTTATATATGAAGATGGAAAGCTTATCAAAGGAATTACTCGTGGGGATGGAACAGTAGGCGAACTCATCACTCAAAATGTCAAGACTATAAAGTCTATACCTTTAGAGATAGATTGTTTAGAGCAAATTGAGATTCGTGGGGAAGTTGTTATCTTTAAAGATGAGTTTGAGAGGATAAACGAACAGCGTTTAAAAGATGGAGAAGCACTCTTCGCAAACCCTAGAAATGCAGCAGCGGGGAGTTTAAGACAGTTAGACTCTAGCATAACTGCTGCTAGAAACCTTGTCTTTTTACCTTATGGTGTGGGTGTGGATGATTTAGAGCATAAACTTCTCCATAAAAAGATGGAGTTTATCTATAAATTGGGCTTTAGAAAGCCACCTGAGAGAGCTGTTTGTAAGGGCTTTGATGAGATAGAGTCTATCTATAAACAGATGGTGCATGACCGTGATTCTTATGCGATGATGCTTGATGGAATGGTGATAAAAGTAGATGAGATAGCCTCTCAGATAGATATGGGCTACACAGTAAAAGTACCTCGTTTTTCAGTCGCTTATAAGTTCCCAGCAGTTGAGAAGATAACAACAGTAAAAGAGATAATCTTGCAAGTGGGTCGAACGGGTGCTGTAACACCAGTTGCCATAGTTGAACCGACAAATATAGATGGTGTTGTCGTTGAGCGTGCAACTCTGCATAACTTCGATGAGATAGAGCGTAAAGATATACGACTAGGGGACAGGGTTATCATCCTAAGAAGTGGGGATGTTATACCTAAAATCATCAAAGTTTTAACACATGAACGCGATGGAAGTGAAGTGGTGTTTGCTAAGCCGACTCACTGTCCCGTTTGTCATAGTGAACTTCTCCAAGAAGAGGTACTCATCAAGTGTCAAAACTTAGAGTGCGAGGCGAGAGTTGTAAACGCCATCATGTACTTTGCCTCAAAACCTTGCTTAAATATAGATGGTTTAGGTGTAAAGATAGTAGAGGCTCTTTTTAAATCTGGACTTGTGAAAAGTGTAGTGGATCTGTTTGATTTGGACTTAGAAAAGCTCTTGACACTTGATGGTTTTAAAGAGAAAAAAGCTCAAAACCTACTCAACTCTCTAGAAAATGCCAAAGGGTGTGACTACTGGCGTTTCATAAACTCTCTGGGTATAGAACATATCGGCGAAGTAGCTTCAAAAACACTAGCCGAAGCTTTTGGTTTTGACTTTGTAAACGTTTGCAAAGAGCAGATAATAGAGTGCGATGGCATAGGCGAAGAGATGGCAGAGTCTGTTTTAGAGTTCGTAAGAGTAAATCGTGATACGATAGAAAAACTACAAACTATACTTCAACCAAAAGAGCCTATAAAAAGAGAAGAGGCACAAGAGAACCCATTTAAAGGTAAAACTGTTGTGCTCACAGGAACGATGAGCGAAAGTCGTGGTGCTATAAAAGAGATGTTAGAAGCACTAGGTGCAAAAGTGAGTGGAAGTGTAAGTAAGAAAACTGACTTTTTGATTTATGGTGAAGATGCTGGAAGTAAGTATGATAAGGCTGTTAAGTTGGGGGTTGATACTTTGAGTGAGCTGGAGATGCAGAATTTAATATAAACTAATAATATATATTTTGATATACTTCTTGTAAGAACTAATAAAAAGAGAAGTTATCAGATGAAAAAAGTTTTAGGTTTAGATATAGGATCAAATAGTATAGGATTTTCACTTTTAGAGTTACAAGAGAGTGAAGGTATAGTTTTTAATGAACTTGTAAGTAACAGTATCATTTTTTCAGAGCCAAATAGTGCAGAAGATAGACGAAATGCAAGAAGTTCAAGACGAAGAAATGAGAGAAAAAGTGCTAGAAACAAAAAAGCAAGAAAACTTTATGAAAAGTACACTCTTGCTTCCTCCTCATTTGTAACAGATACTACAAACTATCTCAATAAGCTAAATCTTAAAACTACAGATGTATATACTCTTCGAGAAGATGCAGTAAATGGGTATGCCCTTAGTAAAGAGGAGTTTGTTTTTAGTACATACTCCATCTTAACGGATAGAGGCTATAACAATATGTTCTCTATATCTAATGAAGATGGCATCATAAATGAAGCCGTATCTAAAAATGCAAAAGAGTATGAGGCTAAAGCTTATGCTCTGCCCTCTATGGTTCTTACAAGCAAAAGAGAGAAAGAATCTGTCCTCTACCAAAACTTTCCTATAAGAAATAAAAAAAGATGATTATTCAAACTCGCTAGACCGTGCAATGCACATAGAGGAGTTTGTAAAAGTAGTCTCTTCTCAAAAAGACAACAAAGAGCTTTTTAGCTCACCTCAAAAGTGTCAAGAGTTTATAGATGAAATGACTGATGAGAGTGAGGTGAATACTCCATTTTATCAGCGTAGTTTAAAAAGCTTTGAGGGTATGGTTGAGTTTTGTGCTTTTTATGATAAATACAATCCTAAAGGGAGTTACAAAAAAGTACCTTTAGCAAATATCAAAAATATAGAAAGAACACTAAGACAGCAGATAGATAACAATGAAGCTATCATCGCAAAAACGGGTGAAATAAAAGAGTTTACAGTTATGGAAATAGATACTATAGTAGATTTTTGGATAGAGAATCCCTCTTCAAATGAGATAAGTGCAAACAATGTTTTTAAATCTGTTGGTTTTAAAGATGTGAAATTAAATATCTCTGAACACTCTAGTCAAGTAGTTTTAGATATAAAGGCACATAGACAAATTTTAAAACTACTACAAGAGTATGAGGTAGATTTTAGAGGAGATGATAATGCTTTTTATAATGAGATTCTTTTAGAGCTACACTACTTTAAAAATAACTCTTCAAGAGTAGAGCATATCAAAAAGATTTTAGAAAAGTATGAGAGTAACTTAGATGATGAGTTCATACAAGAGATATCACTCTTAGAACATATGGATGGTTTTGCATCTTTCTCTTTAGAGTTTACAAACGAGGTGCTAGATGTGATGAAGAGTGAGGGTAAAACTCATCATGAAGCACTAGAGAAGTTAGGCTACTACAGTAAGTATCTTAAAATTCCTAAGTATGACTACCTTCCACCACTAGAGCCTACTAAAAAAGATATAAAATGGCTAGAGGAAAATGTAAAAGGGTTTGAAGTAAAACATCTTTTTTATCAGCCAAAAGTTTCCCCTCAAGTTAAAAGAGTGATAGCAATTTTAAGAAAACTCATAAATGAAATCATAAAAGAGTATGGTCATATAGATGAGATACGCATAGAGACTGCAAAAGAGATGAACTCTAAGAGCGAAAAAGAGAAGATAGATAAAAACCAAAAAAAAGATAAAAAGAAAAATGATGATGCAAGTAGATTTTTAAAAGATAATGATATAAAAGAGACAAGAAAAAATCTTGAGAGAGCTAAACTTTACATAGAGCAAGGAAAAGATAGTTCTCTTTGTCTTTATAGTGGAGAGCTTATAACTCAAGAAGATGCTTTTGATGAAGAGGAGACAGAGGTTGAACACTTTATCCCTCGAAGTACTATATGGATAAACTCATATAAAAATAAAATTTTAGTAAAGAAAAAAGCGAATCAGAATAAAGGCTCTGAGCATCCAGTAGCGTATCTCAAGTCACAATCTCAATGGGAAGATTTTAAGGGTAGAGTCCATGATACATTTATGGCTTCAAATAAAAAAGAGTGGCTAAGTAATGAAGAGCATATAGAGAGAGTTATGGTTAAAGAGCATTGGCAAGAGAGTTACTTAAACGATACGAGAAGTGCTACAAGAACTATACAAAAGTACTTAAACCATTACTTATTTCCTCATGAAAATCAGTATGGAAAAGGTGAAAAATGCTCTATTTATAGTGTAAGTGGTAGAGCTATAAGTGAGTTAAAATATATCTGGGGTATCCATAGTGTGATGCCAAAAAATGAAGATGATAAAAAAGATAGAGATACAAACTATCACCATACTTTAGATGCTTTTACTATAGCACTCTGTTCTAGTAGTGCTAGACATACACTTCACAACTTCTTTATGAAAAAAGAGAACAAGTATAAAACAAAGATACAAAAAGAGAATCTCTCAGCAAATCTTCCTCACTCAAAAGAGGGTGAAAATGTTGTTGAATATCTTAAAGAGTTAGTACAAAGATATGAGACAAATAGACTTTATGTTTGTCCATATAACAAACGCAAGATAAATGCAAAAGGTTTTAAAGATGGAAATTTAAAACTACATGTTACACAAGATAAAAAGGGTAATGAGATACTTGCTGAGATGGAAAAGGTAGCAGTAGATAGCTCTTTACTTATAAAAATAGTAGGTGGATTTCCAAAACCTAGAAGTGATGCTGAGGTTAGAAAAGAGATATCCTCTATACAAGAGAGATTAGACTCACAAAAGCAGAAAAAAATTATAGATGCACTTGATGTTTATGTAGAGGAATTACTTACTCTAAGAGTGAGTATAGAGGAAAAAGAGAAAGAGATAAAAAAAGTAGATGCACAACTAAAACAAAATACTCAGAAAAAAGGGAATGTAGTAGTTAATGAGACTTTTAACCAAACACTTGAAATTCTAAAACTTGAAAAAGAGAAACTCTCACAATACTCAAACCATCTAAAGTGTAGTTTTACTACCAAAAATGCTAAAAGACAGATAGTAAAATCTTTAAAACTATATAGTAAAAAAGCTTCAAAAACAAGTGCAGATGCTATAGTTTTTCCTCATAGAAAAGAGAGAAAGATAGAGAGACTCTCAGTAGCAACTTTTAACAAAGCTCGTCAAGATAAAGAACCTTTTGTTATAAAAGCAAATGAGTCTACTTTAGATGTAAAACTTTTTGAGACATTAGAGGGGCAAAAGGTTGGGCTTGACTACTTTAGTGGTAAAGAAAATCCTCATATAGAAACAAAAATAAATCCTAAGTATAGAGAGCTTGTAGAGTATGCAAGTAGTACTTTAACACTTTATAAAAATGACATCATAAAAGTGAATAATACTAAAAATGGACTTGTTAAGTATTTTATATGTAATGGTGGAGGGAATATTACTGCATCAAATAATAAGATTACAATAAAGAATATCAATTCAAATACTTTTATAAAAAAAGATAGAAAAGGTGTAGTTAAAGAGGTAAAAGAAGATAATGCAACATCAAATAAAACAACTATCATCTCAAAAGTTAATATAGACTTTTTTGGAAATATAACAGAGATTTAAGCAAGATGATATACGAAAAAGTTTATAATCATTTTGCTTCAAACAACATATCAAATGGGGATTTGAAAATTTTGGTTAAAGCAAGAGGTGTTTTCCCGAGCCTCACAAGATTTATCTTGAATTCGGGATGCTCTCATGTCTTTTAAACAGATCTTCATTAAAAACCGTTCTTACTTAAGCCTTAAAAACAACTCTATGAGTGTAAAAAATGAATTTACACAAACACAGGTCTCACTTGATGATATAGATATAGTTGTCATAGAAAACCAACAAACCACTATAACCTCTGCACTCCTCTCACACATGGCACAAGCCGATATATCAGTAGTTTTTGTGGATGAGAAGTTTATGCCCTCCGCCATAAGTATAGGAGTAAATAAGAATAGTAGAACACCAAAAATCCAAAGAGCACAAGTAGCCATAAAAAAACCAAGACTCAACCGCCTATGGAGAGATATAATCACCTCTAAAGTTTTACACCAAGCAGATGTTTTAGAGAGTTTAAAGGGTGATAATACTCTTCACTTTTTGTTAAAAAAGATAACTTCGGGAGATAAGACAAACATAGAAGCAACCGCTTCAGCTTTTTACTTTAAAGGTTTGTTTGAAGATGAGTTCTGTAGGCAGAGTATAGAAGATAGTAGAAACATAGCATTAAACTATGGTTATAGTATTATAAGAAGCTCTATAGCAAGATATATAGTTGCATTTGGTCTTAATCCATCTTTTGGTGTATGGCACTCTAGTGAGTTAAATGCATTTAACTTAGCAGATGACCTTATAGAGCCTTTTCGTCCTATAGTAGATAGATATGTTGCACAAAATATAGCAAAAGATGAAGGAGTAAACTTTTTTCACAAAAAAGAGTTAGTAGGACTTCTGTATGAAGAGGTAGAGGACTCACAAGGGCATAAACGTTCAGTAAGTGAAGCTATAAAGTATATAGTCTCCTCCTATCAATCTTTTTGTTTAGAAAAACGTGAAGATATAGAGATATTTAAGATAAAAGTATGACAAATAAAAAAGATGCAATAAGTGGGTACAGAAAAATGATGTTATTTGTAATGTTCGATATGCCAACTGAGACACATGAAGATCTGACAAAGTACCGTAAATTTAGAAAAAATCTTATGGATTTTGGGTTTATAATGTTTCAGTTTTCCATATATATAAGATTTTGTAGAAGTGTTTCAGTTTGTGACAAATATGAGAAGAAGATAGAAGATATAGCACCACTAAATGGGTCAATAAGAGTGCTTCGCATAACAGAAGAACAGTATAAACATATGAAAATCATAGAGAATTATCGAGAAAAACCAGAAAAAAAAGTAGAAGAACAAGGTCAAACAGTGATGGTTTTTTAGAGCTAAATTAGCTCTAAACCCCTTGTCTAAGGGGACTTGAGTAATTGGATTATATCAAATGGGGATTTGAAAGTAGGTTAAAGCAACAAAAATCG
>Ga0256837_1001333_pt1 | contig 17114 bp, 16 predicted proteins | sample 4562384metaG_FD_185976 | JGI IMG/M metagenome (GOLD analysis project Ga0256837, IMG submission 185976) | Hydrothermal vent microbial communities from Guaymas Basin, Mexico - 4561-384 | ecosystem: Environmental > Aquatic > Marine > Hydrothermal vents | place: Mexico: Guaymas Basin | collected...
ATAAAATTTCCTCATATCTCTAACTTTACCGATTTTGAGCCACTTGTAGTTGATGATGAAATTGAACTAACATTTATAACTAACGCAAAAGAACTTAACTCTTGTGATGTTATAGTTATACCTGGAAGTAAAAGAGTTGTTGATGATTTGATGTGGCTAAAGCAAAATAATTTCACTCCATATTTAACAAACAAAGAAAAAACTATAGTTGCTATTTGTGGTGGCTATGAGATGATGTTTGAGACAATTATAGATAAAGACATGGTTGAATCCCGCTTTAAAAAAGTAAGTGGATTTGGACGTATAAAAGGCTCTGTCAAATTTCAAAAAGAGAAAATAGTTCAAAAGGGAACTTATAGACTTTTTGCTTGCATAGTTGATGGCTATGAGATTCATAACGGAGTTACTAAAAAAAGAGTTGTCAAGAAAAAAAATCTTTATACCACTTTTGTACATGGGCTTTTTGATAGTGATGAGTTTCGCTATAAACTGTTTTCTAAAATAAACAAGAGTTACAGAGGTTATGATTTTAAAAACTTTAAAAGTAAAAGCATAAAAGATTATGCCGAGTTTATAGCTCTACATGTAGACATAAATTATATAGTGAAAAAAATAGGTTAAAATACTTTTATGAAAATAACTAAGACTCTTTTTATTGGCGGTATTAAAAGTGGTAAATCTTTTAATGCAGAACAATATACTTTAAAAATATCTAAAAATAAGCCAAATTATTTAGCTACAACTGAGTTTATAGATGATGGTATGAAAGAGCGAATAAAACAACATAAACTTCAACGACAAGAAAATTTCAACACTATTGAAGAACCATTAAAACTTTATGAAAGTATCTCTACATGTAGAGATGCTGTGTTAGTTGAGTGTGTTAGTATGTGGATAAATAATATGCTTTATCATGGCTTTGATTTTGAAGATATGAAGATAGAGTTAGAGAAGATTTTAGTACTTAAAAAAAACATAGTTTTTGTTTTAAATGATGTTGGCTCTAGTGTTGTGAGTGAAAATAAATTAGCTAGAGAGTTTGTAGATATTAGTGGAAAGTTATCTCAGCTTATAGCCTCTAAATGTGATGAAGTTTTTCATACAATTGCTGGAATAAGTACAAAAATAAAATGATAAATTTCTTTAAAGGTTTCGCACTAGCTGTATCTATGCTCAGTATAATTCCATTTTTTAAAATCCATAATTTTTTTAAAGGCATAAATGGTTATGCAGTTATGTCTTACCCACTTGTAGGCTTTTTACTTGGGCTTATTTTATACCTTACTCACTCCTTTTTAACTCCATATTTTACACCTCTACATGTAGGCATAATTATATTTGCCTTTTGGGTGTTACTAACTGGTGGCTTACATCTTGATGGTTACTCAGATACAATTGATGGATTATTTGTCAATAAAGAGCGTTCACTAGAAGTTATGAAAGATCCAAATACTGGCGGAATGGGGATGATTTTTACAGTTTCGTTTTTAATTTTAAAAGCATCTACTTTAGCCTCATTTAATGCTTTTTATCTTCTACCAATAGTAATGATGTTATCAAGATTAAATGCAGTCCTTGCTATATACAATTACCCTTATGTTAGTCCAAATGGTATGAGTACTTTAGCTAAAGAAGAACTAACAAAAATTCAAGTTGTTATAGCTGTTTTATATACTTTAATTTTAAGTTTAATGTTTTCAACAACTGCTTTGATTTTAACTTCACTTTTAAGCTTATGGCTAATCAAAAGTTTTTTTATCAAACGATATGGTGGTTTTACTGGAGATATTTATGGTTTTAGTATTGAAGTTACAGAGTTAGTTTTACTAAATATCATACTTTTAGGTTTTGGTGTATGAAACTAACACTTGTTAGACATGCCCAAGTTGATGAGGCTTACACGGCTTGTTATAATGGTCACAATGAGATTGGCTTATCAAAAGAAGGGGAGCTTCAAGCAAAAGAGATATGTGAATTTTTAGACTTTTTAAAGTTTGATGCTGTTTTTTGTTCCGATACTTATCGTGCAAAACAAAGCATAAAACACTCTCTACATGTAGAAAATATAATCTACACAGATAAACTCCGTGAAAAATCTTGGGGTAAGCATGAGGGTATGAAATTTGATGAGATAATTGCTCAAGGTGAGATAAAGTACGAAAACTTTTTACAATGGATAAATGCACTTGATGGGGAAGATTATGAACGCTATATTGAGCGAGTTAGAGTTTTCTTTTTAGAGTATTTACCCTCACTTGAAAAAGAAAATATTTTAGTAATTACCCATGCTGGAGTTATTAGAGTTTTTCTAAGCATAGTTCATAAAATATCTTTGCAAGAGGCTTTTAGTATAAAAGTTGAGCATGCAAAAGCTATTCACTACGACACAAAAGATGGAGATTTTAAAAATGCAATCATATAATATTTTTACAGATAAAATAGACTCATTGCCAGAAGGTAAGGCTGATTTTTTACTAGCAGCGAGTGTTACAAGAACTTGCGAAATTGAGGGAATAACTCAAGCGGGAATTCCTGGTAAGATTCCACTGACTCCAACACTTGATGCTGAGTTTTTAGTAAATGAACAAGTGTTCTCAGTAGGTGAACTAGCCGAAACCCCAACAGGAGTACCAACTCCAGCCATCATAACTAGGGCAGTACATAACTTAAATGAGTTTTCAAATATTGAGATTTTAAACTTAGGTTTAGAGTTAGTTCCACAAAGCTCTACATGTAGAGAGTTTGGTATAAAACCCTCGGACTCCATAGCTAGTGGGGCAAATATTGATGCAAAAAATGTGTTTGTAAAGGGTATGAAGTTTGGGGAGGAGTATGAACTAAGGGGTAATTATCTTATCTTAGGAGAGAGTACACCAAGTGGAACAACTACAGCGACTGCAACTGCTTTAGCTCTTGGTTATGATTGTAAAAATAATTTTTCTTCTAGTTTTTTATCTGTTCCAAATGATGTAAAAGATGAAACCATAAATAAAGCACTTTCACTTATAGATGACACTATGACAAACTTTGAAAAGCTAAGTATAGTGAGTGATAATATGCTTATGTTTTGTGCTGGATTTTTACTAAGTGCTTCAAGAAGATTTCATATTGTTTTAGCTGGTGGAACTCAGATGGCAGCTTGTTTACTTGTGGCAGATGCACTCAGAGAAGATGTACTAATGCGTGTGAAACATGACAACATAACTTTAGCTACAACTGCATGGATAGCAAAAGATAAAAACTCAGATATTAAACATTTACTTAGTTTACTCTCTTATACTCCCCATGCAATTTACACTACTTTCTCATTTGAAAAAACAGAGATACCCGTACTTAGAAAATATGATGATGGTGAAGCAAAAGAGGGTGTTGGTGCTGGAGCTGCCTTGGCTTATGCAAATACTAACACACTAACTAACAAAGAGTTATTAGAAGCGATAGAGCTTATAATCTATACTATGTAGTTTTAGTTAAAAGCTTTCATTAATTTCTCTTTATCTACTGAATCTGAAGCTTTATCTGTATCAATAGCACTACTTACTGCTGTCATATCAAATGAAAATACAAAAGTAGACAATGCAATTATGGAAATTATAATCTTTTTCACTTATTAATCCTTATATTTATATAATAATCAGTAAAGTTTATCATATATTTTGTATAATGCGTATATAAAATAGATTTATAAGGAATAATATGCTTAAAACTGTAAAATCGAAAGTAATTTTATCTATAGTACTTTTGAGTATAGTTGGATTAGTCAGTACTATTTACTACCTTTCAACAACTCTTCAAAACTTATCTAATAAAACAACCCAAAAATCTCTTGTAATGTTAAGTGAATCAATCTTTCAAACAATGACTGGAAGTATGATGATGGGTGATTCTGCTGTGGTAGAAGAAGCTCTTAAAAGTGCACAAGGTATAAATGGTATAGAATCATTATATATTCATAAATCAAAAGCAGTTAGAGAGATATATTCACCAAATGAGAAATTTAGTGGTGATTTACTTATCAAAGAGGTATTAAGCACAAAAGAATCAAAAATGGTAGAAAAAGATGACAAGAGTCATCATACTGTTAGATTGATTAAACCTATGATAGCTCAAGCAAAATGTTTATCATGCCATTATAACTCTAAAGAGGGTGATATCTTAGGTGCAATGGATTTAGTTATCTCTTTAGATGACAATGATGCTGACATTGAAGATACAGAGATAGAACTCTTGATCGGTATTATTATTATTTCGATTTTATTTACTATAGGTGCTTCTATATTTTTCTCACGTGAGATTTTCAATCCACTTTCAAATCTTAAACGTCGTATATCATCACTTGTAAGTGGAGATAAAGATTTAACTAAAAGGTTAGATGCAGTTGAAGGTAATGAATTTGGAGATACAGCAAAAGAGGTAAATAAATTTATAGAGATGATTCAAGAAACTGTTAATGATATAAAGTCATTAGGTTATCAAAATTCATCTATTGCATCTGAAATTGCACAATCAAGTCATATTATAAGAAATAGTACAGAAGAAGAAAGACTTATTGTTCAAAAAACTAATGAAAAAAGTTTAGTTATTAAAACATTATTAGAAGAAAGTTTAGAAGCTTCTAAAGAAACAACACAAAATGTAGAAAAAGCTCAAGGTGAACTAAATATTGCTAAATCATCATTAAATCAACTTAGTTCTGAAGTAGATTCATTTGTTGAAGTTGAAAATGAATTATCTGGTGAGTTATTAGAACTTAGACAAGATGCAGATCAAGTTAAGAATGTTTTAGATGTTATAAAAGATATAGCTGAGCAAACAAATCTTTTAGCATTAAATGCAGCTATTGAAGCAGCAAGAGCTGGTGAGCATGGTAGAGGTTTTGCTGTTGTTGCTGATGAGGTTCGTAAACTTGCAGAACGTACACAAAAAAGTTTAACAGAGATAGATATTAGTGTTGGAACAATTGTTCAGTCTATAAATGATGTATCTGATAAAATGGACACAAATGCTACTAGTATTAAAAATCTTATAGATGTTTCTTCAACTGTTGAGTCAAATATTGATGTAACTTCTAGTGCAATTGATAAAACAACACAAGTTGCTAATAAAGCTACTAATGATAGTATTAAAATTGCTTCTGATATAAGTGAAATTATTCTTGATATAAATAGTATTGAAAAAATATCTTTTAGTAATAATACAAGTATTTTAAATATTGAAGATGAATTAGAGAAGTTAGTTGAGATTGCTAATTCTCTTCAAGAAAGTATAGATAAATTTAAAAGTTAGAAGGTTTTAAGACCTTCTGCTTCTATATCCTCGTGAACCTTTTCTAGTGTAGTTCTTCTTAAAACATGCCTGACAAATATTGTACTTTGAATTTAGAGGAAGTGGTGTCCCACATATCTTACATCTAGCAGCTAACTGCCCTTGATGTAATGATTCTTCGATATATTTATTAATATTTCCACGAGTTACACGAGCTTTTTGCTCATCTAAAAAATAATCTTTAAACCTATATGAAAGCCAAAGATAAAGACTAATCTCCTTAACCATATCTTCAGCACGAAGTAAATCTTCCATAGTTTGAGCTACTGCACCATTTAGATGTGGTGGAACATATGATACTGGCATATTTTTTTCTAAAGCTGTTAAGTAGTTTTCGTATGCACTTATAATGTAAGGAGATTTTAGAGTAAGTGGCGCACATGCAAGGTGGTATTTAGTCGCTATATCTAAATCATAATTATCTACAATTTGTGAGGCTTCTAGTATATCATCAAGCGATGATGCTACAAAAGGACCATTAAATTGCATATTTTTGATAAAAAACTTTAAAATCTCATGAAGTGAATTTTCTTCTAAAATATTTCCAACAAGTTGAATATGTTCTAAATTTGCCATCACTTTAAAAGGTATATCAATTATATGAGCATCTTTATAAAAGTTCTTTTTGATTATTTTTAAAACATCTTTATCTAAGCCACCAACAAACCCCTCTTCATGTAAACCATAACGACCAGCTCTTCCTGAGATTTGATGTATTTCACTTGGTAGTAAATTTCTTTGCGTTACACCATCAAACTTTTCAGCTTTTGAAAAAAGTATGGTTTTTATGGGTAGATTCATACCCATTGCTATAGCATCAGTAGCTACAAGGATTTGTGTTTCACCTGAGCGAAATCGTCTAGCTTCTTCTCGCCTAACTTCTGGAGAAAGATTTCCATAAACTACACTTACGGAAAAGTACTGTGAAAATTTTTGTTTTAAACGGAGTACATCTTTTCTTGAAAATGCAACAATAGCAGTCCCAGCTTGAACATCCTCCATCATAGTTGGAGTATCTAGTAGTGTAAGTGGATTTTTACGCTCAAACTCAACTATCTCTAACTCTTCACCAAGATACTCAGCAAGTGCAACTATAGCTTCTTTTGAATTTGCTGAACCAGTCATAATTACTTCAGAAGCAGCAACCCCAATGATAGCATTTGCCCAAGCCCAACCACGGTCCCTATCATCTATCATCTGAACTTCATCAATCACACAAACATCAACATCTACATCAAAGTTTAACATCTCAATAGTTGAGCTAATATGTGTAGCATCCTCGTTTAAAATTTGCTCTTCCCCAGTTATAAGTGAAGCATCCATCCCTTGTTCTTTTAAACTCTCATAACCCTCTAATGCAAGTAGTCTAAGTGGAGCTAAATAGTAACCAGTATCTGCATCTTCTAAGCTTTTCATAGCTTGATAAGTTTTACCAGAGTTTGTAGGACCAATATGCAAAATGAGCTTTCTCTTCATAGCTCTAGCTTGTGGAAAAAGATTTTTAAAGTCACGGATAGTTCTAGCTAAAAGAGCATGTCGTTGTTGTTTTACTATCTCATCCCTTGTACTTTGTACAAATTTTCGCACAACTTTTCTAGCAGTTTTTGGAGTGATTACAAGATTAAAAGGTATTAAATCTAGTAAAAATTCATAAACTTTAGCATATAAGGCTTTATCATCTAGGTTTAATGTTGAAGCATAGTGTGAACACTCATCAACAATAGCTTTTAAATCTAGTAAAAACTGCTGCTCATACTCAACTTTTGCTTCATCTATAATACCTGAAAAATCTAACTCTTTAGAGCTCCAAATCTCTTCTAAAAGAGAGTTTAGCTCTACATGTAGCTCTAGGTTGTACTCTTGAGCTATATCTGAATTTGGGAGCGAAAGGGTATCTTTTTTGAGTATAAGTAACTCTTCATCATGAAGTGTAATTTTAACTTCACCAATAACTGACTCAATAATCTCTTTTAAAATATTTTCTTTTATAAGTGGGTAAGAAACTTTTGTTTTTGGAGGTGATGCACGAAGTGCGGTAACTATAGTTTTTTCATCTAAGTATTTATGAGGATTTGGAAGATTTTTTATAAACTTATCTACATCAGCTTGTTTAGTATTTGTAGTTTTTTCTTTCTCTTTTTCAATCTCACTCACAAGTGTATCAAACTCTGTATCTTGTAAGTACTCATAGTCAAAACTTTTCGTATTTAGCGTTAAAATCTTGTAAAAACTTTGTGAGTATAAAAAGTAGTGAATCGAAGCATTAAACTCTAAAGTATCATCAATGTCAAATACCCCATCAAGTGCTTTTTCTAGTCGCTGTTTTTTAGCCTCAAATCTTACATGGATAAGCCTAGATTCAACTTTTTCAATAGTAATCTTTTTTGCACGAATATCTGAATAAATCTCATGTAAACGAACTGCTTCATCATGTGTAACATCTAACTCATGTAAAATTAGCTCTAGTTTAGCACCCTTATCTAGGTTTGGTTCTTGAGTACCACTAGATGGATAAACCTCACCATTTGCTTCAAAAAAAGTAAGAATATCTTGACGAAATCCACTATCAGCTTCAGACCAAAGCATACGAACAGCTTTTAGTAAAACAGCCTTAGTATGTTCAATATCATAAATCCCAATACTATGAAATAACTCACTCAATGTTTCAGAACTAACTCGCTCAATCCCCACATCAAAAGGATCATTATCAAAAAACTTTTTTATGCGTTGATTTATCTTGGTATTTTTTTTACTTTTTTTTGCCATATATAATTGTATCTAAAATTTTTAAAGCAAAGCTAATATTTTTCATATATAATTAACCCATGAATTACCCGAATGAATGGACTCAAAAAGAGTTTTTACAAAACAAAACCAAATTAGAAAAGCAAGGTGTTAAAGTACTTCTTATTGACACCATTTTAGCACCAATTGAAAAAGCTGATACTGTTGTATATAACCCTTTTGAGCTTAAAAATGAAAGTAAAAATACTGTTTTTGTTTTTTACTGTGATACAGGAAAAGCAACACTAAATAGACTTAGTGAGTATAAAGAAAAATTTCCAAATAACCCATGCATATCTTTAAAAGGTGGTCGTGGATATTGGCGTAAAAATATGATGATTATAGATGATGATTAGTCTTTCTCAAGCACTTAAGAACTTTATGCTTTCTCTTAATGAAGATAGATTTTATGATGCACATGAAGATTTAGAAGAGATTTGGTTTCCTAGGCGTTTTGAAAATGATGATGAAGTTAAACTTTTAAAAGCTTTTATAAATGCTGCTGTTTCTTTTGAACTATTAAAAAAAGGTCGTGTTGAAGCTAGTGATAAAGTTTGGAAAAATTATCTAAAATCTAAAATACTTTTAAAAAATGTTAAATCAGAATATATTGAGCAGTATAAAACAATAGCTCTACATGTAGAGAGCATAAAGAAATCAACTAAGAAAGAAGAGTTAATATAAAAAGTAAAGATATAAGTATGTTATAATTATCATTATGAAAAATTATTTACTAACCTTACTTGTATTATCAAGTTCTTTACTGTCCGATGTCACAACAGAAGTTGTACACTCTAGTATTTCAAGTTATTATGAAAGCAAAACTTACTCTAACTCTGCTCAAAAAAATGATGGAGTTGTTTATGGTATAGGGGGAGATGTACATACAAAAAAATCTGCATATAAATTTACTTATGAACATGGACATACAAATACAAAGCAACCGCCACTTCCAAAAGATTTAAAAGTTGACAAGTTATTTTTAAAATACACATATAAATTAGATGATAGATATACTATTAATTTAAACTATATAAGTGTTTTAAATGATAACTTGGCTGAAACTGATAATGGAAGGGCTTATGGTGCTGGTTTAGGTTATAAAGTTAATAAAAAAGCATATATTAATTTTACTCAGTATTATACACATTATGATTATTTTGATGTTTTTCAAAGTGATTTAAATTTGGAGTATAAATTTAAATTAAAAGATGTAAAACTAAAAGTAAAATCTATAACTAAATATATAAATATAGATACAAAAACTCCAAGTCCATTTACAAATTTTACAGATGATGATTACTTAACAACTGGTGGGATTATACATGCGCATTATAAATCATACCATTTAGGTGCTGGTGCATACTATGGAAAAAGAATTTTTTCCATTATGAGTGATGGCTTTAAAATTCAACATCATGCAGTTGAAATAGATAGAACTTATGTACTTGGTCTTGGTAAAACTATTTCAGATTTTATTTTTAGAGCACAGTATATTTACCAGCGTGGAGCAGAATTACCAGCACATAGAGATAATGTAAAAATAAAGAATTTAAGATTTATTATAAATTATAAATTTTGATATAATTCCTAAAGATTTTAATATAGGGGTTAGTTTTGGATATTTCTAAATATATAGATATTGTAATGATGTATATAAGTACTTATTCGTTAAAAGTAGTAGCTGCTTTAGCAATTTTTATAATTGGTAAAATGCTTATAAAAAAGATAACTGCTTTTATAAAACATATAATGATAAAAGCAAAAGTTGATAAAACAATTGTTGAATTTGCTGAGAGTTTAATATACTTTATTTTACTTCTTGTTGTTGCTTTAGCATCTTTAAATACTCTAGGTATAAATACAACCTCATTTATAGCAATTTTTGGTGCTGCTGGTTTAGCAATAGGTCTTGCACTTCAAGGCTCTTTAGCAAATGTAGGTGCAGCTGTACTAATCATAATCTTTCGTCCATTTAAGGTTGGAGATTTTATAAGTGCTGGTGGAGCTACTGGAACAGTAGAAGATGTAAATATGTTCTCAACTATTATAGCACCATTGGATAATCGTACTATTATTGTTCCAAACTCTTCTATAATTGGTGGTAATATTATTAACTACTCTATGAAAGAAAGAAGACGTGTAGATCATGTTTTTGGTATAGGGTATGATGATGATTTAAAACTTGCTAAAGAAACTTTGATGCAGATTATGAAGGATGATAAAAGAATTTTAGAAGATCCTGCACCTTTTGTTGGTGTTGGTGAACTTGGAGATTCTAGTGTGAACTTTACTTTTCGTGCTTGGGTTGATACGGCTGATTATTGGGATGTTCATTTTGATATGCTTGAGAGAGTTAAACTTACATTTGATGAAAAAGGTATTAGTATACCTTACCCACAGTTAGATGTTCATACAAAACAAAATTAGGATTAGGATAGAAAAATGAGAAAAATACTACTAAGTTTCTTGATAATAACTTCTGCTCTGTATGCAGAACCAACAGGGATAGAACAACAAATAACTGAGATTGATGTAAAGATTAAAAGACTTCAAGATCAAAGAAAGATTTTAGAAGCACAGCTTGTTTCAAGTGATGCAGAAAAAGTTGTTGATTCTAAAAAAGAAAAACTTGCTAAACAAGAAGTAAAAGATGAAAAATTAAATTTTGGATTTACTACTCATACTGAACTAGGGTATATAAAAACAACAGGTAATACAGATACGCAAACGTATAACATTGATATAAAACTAAAAAAAGAATGGGAAAAACATATACTCTCTATTCATTTGTTAAAATTATATGGAGAAGAAGATAGTACTGAAAATAAAAATAAGATTTTTACTGAGCTAAATTATTATTATAAATTTACTGATAGATTTGCTTTTGATTATATGGGGGCATATAAAGAAGATAAGTTCTCTGGTTTTGATTATCAGTTTTATACTGGTCCAGGTCTTGTTTATAAAGCTATAGATGAAAAAGAACAGACTCTTTTTGTAAAAGGAAATGTTCTTTATTCAAGAGATCAAATTGAAGATACGTATGTTGATACTAATGGAGATAAAGTATCATATCCATATCCTTCAGGTAGTATAAATCAACATAATGGTTATGCTGATGAATATACTTCATACAAAGCTCAGTTATTATATACATGGTTATTTTCTGAAAAGACTAAGTTTATTCAAGATTTAAGATATAGATCTCAATTTGATGAAGCTAAAAACTATTTTGTTTATTCTAAAACAGCTTTTGAATCTAAACTGTCAGATATTTTTTCAGCAAGTATATCTTACCAAGTTGATTACATAAATGAAGCAGCAAAGGGCAAAAGTAGTGCAGATAAAACTACAATGTTTAATCTAATTATAGATTATTAAAATTCCCAAATAAAACTTGTTTTTTGAGTATAGTCATATTTTTTTATCCCTATGGCTGGCTCAGAATCTTCATCATAGTAAATTATAAAGCTTAAAAATAATTTTTTATAAACATGTATTTTTACCCCAAATGCATTTGACATAATATAGTCTGAAAAATTTTCTGAATTTGGTTGATAATAAAGAACATAAGCTAGTTCTGAATCATCACCAAATTTAAGTCTATAAGCTAAGTATGTATTTAATCTAAAATTTGTTTCAGCTGGATCAATAGTTGTTGTGTAGCTAATTTTCTCATGAAATCCACCAAGTCCAAAAAATAAATCTCCATAATCTTCTTCTAAAAAGTTATATCTTAATCCACCACCTACTAAATACTTCTCTTCTACTTTTGTAAATTTATTTGTTTCAGATTGAACAAAAGTTTCCCAGTTAATACTTTTTTCATATAAAGTATGAATATACCTAATATGTGCATATGTTTTGTTCGCATTTTCTTCACCATTAGCTTCCCCATAGCTTCCTGTAAAATCTGACCATATTACATAAGATGAATTATTGTCATACTGAAGTTTTATACCACCACTATAATAATTTGTATCAGTATTCCCTTTTTTCTTTTCAGATGAACCTTTTATAGCACCAGATAGACCAGGTTTCTTCCCTAGTTCTACAGGAACAATAGTTATGATAGCTTGAGTCATAGAAAATGATAAAATTAATCCTAATAAATACTTCAATATACTAACCTCATAAAATTTTTATGTAATCTTAACATTTTTTACTCTTAGACCATAAATAAATAAAATAAAATGCACTAAGTGAAAGAAAACTTGCTGATAAAAATAGATATCTTGGAAATAATTCATAAACATATCCAGCTATTAATGCTCCTAGAAATGCTCCAAAACCGTAGGTGATACCTGAGAAAAATTGTTGAGCTAAAGATTTATGCTTATATAAATGAAATAAGTAAGAGATTGCAGCTGAATGAAATAATGCAAAAGAAAGGGCATGAATAGTTTGTGAAAAGAATAATATTATAATATTTTGAGGAAATAAGAATAGTAATATCCACCTAAAAGCAGTTATAAAAGTTGTTAGTTGCAGTATGAATAAAAGATTATTTTGTAAAAATTTACCTTGAAAAAACAACATAAATATTTCCACTACAACACCAAAACTCCAAAGGTATATAGTCATATCCAAACTAATCCCGTAGTCAGTTTCATAGATAGTAAAGAAGTTATAAAAAGAACCAAATCCCACTTGCATAAGTGTGAGTCCAAGCCATAGCTTCCAATCTTGAAGTAAATTTATATCGTTTGTTACATGTTCTGTTTTATCTAAAATAGCTTCTGCATTCTTAGCTATTATAAAAGCACTTAATGCTGTTATAAGTGTCACTATAAGCAAAAACAAAAGTGCTGTTTGTGCATTTTGTAAAAATCTTACTAAGACTAAAGCAACCAGTATAAATCCAACAGAACCCCACAGTCTTATCTTCCCATATTTTTCTTTTCCTAGATATTTTAAAGAGATAAGTTCAACATATGGAAGTACTAAAGATAGTCCAACTCCAAGTGCTATATTTGAAAGTAGAAGTTTATAAAAATTATCTAATGAAAAGTAAAAAGATACAGAAGATAAGAACATAACTAAAAGAGCAACTTTAAAGATACCAATAGTGAGTTTAAGACCTTTTATAAAAGCAAATGGAACTAAAAATCTTACAAGTGGTCCAGCGGCAAAAATAATCCCAATATCAGAAGCTATGTATCCACTCATAGCTAAAACTTTTGGTAAAAATATAATATATACACCAATGATAGAAAAGTAAAAAAAGTAAAAAATTGCTAGGAATATTGACATATGTAATTATAACTAATTTACCGATGATTAACTTATACTTAATATAATTATACATCTCAATTATGTTTAACCCCTTTCATAGTTGCGGATTTATTAATCTAACAATTTTTTATTACATAAGCCTTTCCCCCTTTTTGGCTTATGTAATTCTCTCCTACTTATGTTAAACTTCCATTATGACAAGCAATATTATTTTAACAACTCTAAATTCAAGATTTACACATACTTCTATTGCCTTGAGGTATCTTTATGCCAATATGCAAGAGTTACAGCAAAAGACACAAATTTTAGAATTCAGCATAAATGATGCTATTCAAACTATCGCTGAAAAACTTTTAATTAGTAATCCATCTATTATAGGTATCGGTGTGTATATCTGGAATGTTTCTTATGTAGCTGAGCTTATTCATATACTTAAAAAAATAAAACCAGAACTTAGTATTGTTTTAGGTGGTCCAGAAGTTTCTCATGAACCATTTCGCGTGAATCTTGATGATGCTGATTTCTTTATACAAGGTGAAGGTGATATCGCCTTTTATAAACTTTGTAAAGATATTTTAGATACTACTCCACCAATTAATAAAACTATTAAAATGAGTATGCCCTCACTTAAAGAGATAAATCTTCCATATAAGTACTATACAGATGATGATATAAAAAATCGATATGTATATGTAGAAGCATCTCGTGGTTGCCCTTTTGAGTGTGAATTTTGTCTTAGTTCTATGGATGAAAAAGTTCGTGCATTTAACCTTGATGAACTTATAGCTGAATTTGAAATACTTTGGCAAAGAGGTGCTAGAAATTTTAAGTTTATAGATCGTACTTTTAATCTAAATATGAAAACAGCAAATAGACTCTTAGAATTTTTCTTAGTAAAAGATGAAGAATATTTTGCTCATTTTGAGGTTATTCCAGATCATTTTCCTGATTCAATAAAAGAAAATATTAAAAAATTTCCACATGGAGCTTTACAGCTTGAAATAGGGATTCAAACTTTAAATCTTGAGATTGCTAACAATATTTCAAGACAACTAAAACTAGATAAAATCAAAGAAAATATACATTTTTTAGAACATGAAACACAAGCTCATATTCACTTGGATTTGATAGTTGGTCTTCCTGGTGAAAGCTTAGAGAGTTTTAGTAAAAATTTGGATGAACTAGTGAGTATGAGTTCATGTGAGATTCAAATAGGTATACTTAAAAAATTATCAGGTACTTATATAAATCGGCATGATATAGAACATGGTATGGTCTATAGTGATATCCCTCCGTATGATATACTTAAAAATAATGAACTTTCTTTTAATGATATTCAAATTATGAAAAGATTTTCTAGGTTTTGGGACTTGACATATAATAGTGGAAATTTTAAACAAAGTGTTAAACTTCTTTGGGGAGATAAAAGTGTATATAAAAACTTCTATGATTTTTCCGCTTGGGCGTATACACAGACAGATTCTACTTGGAAAATCTCTTTACTTAGACTTGGTGAACTTCTCTTTACATATCTTAAAGATATAAAAAAATTAGAGGCTCTACATGTAGCGAGTAAAATATTAAATGATATGATGAAGTTAAAAGGTAGGGCTATCCCTTTTTACTTAAAAGATTATGCTGATGATTTTATAGCTACACAAAAAGAGGGGAGATCTGGGTTTAATAAACGACAACAGTGATTGAATGAAAGAATTAGAATCTTTTTGCTATAATTAAAAATGCTTAAATTAAAAGTATTTTTATTATTGGTACTATTTTTTATAAGTTCTGTATATGCCCAAAAACCTTATGTAGAAAAACCCCTTCTCAAAAAAATTGGAAAAAAGTATAAAGTTTTTGCAAAAAAAAGATTTTTCTTTCTTCAACAAACATTAGATAGAGTTAAAAACTCAACAGATATAGAAAAGCTAAATGCTGTAAATGAGTTTTATAATGGTGTAAGATATAAATCAGATATGAAAGTTTATAGAAAAAAAGATTATTGGGCTACCCCATGGGAATTCTTGGGTAAAGATATGGGTGATTGTGAAGATTATGTTATTAGTAAGTATTTTGCTCTAAAGTACTTAGGGATAAATCCAAAAAAAATGTTTTTTACTTATGTTCGTTCTACAAAGTTTAAACAGCCCCATATGGTTTTAACATATTTTAAAACACCAAGAAGTGAACCTTTAATTTTAGATAATAATAACCGAAGAATCTTTCCTGCATCAAAAAGAAAAGATTTAACACCTATTTATAACTTTAATGGCGAAGTTTTACAAAAAGGTAAAAAGAAAAAATCTCATAAAAAGTGGGATCAACTAAAGCTTAATATGAAAAGGAAGAAAATATGACATTATTTAAACAGATAGCTTTGATACTATCAATATTTTTGATAGTTATTTTAGGAACAGTTTTAACTCTAAACTTTAAAAGTGCAAACCAGTCTGTACAAGATAGACTTTATGAAGATGCTAAAAATACAGCTACTTCACTTAGTCTTTCTTTATGCTCTACTAATGGAGATATAAGCATGATGTCCACTATGATAAATGCTAACTTTGATAGTGGAGCATATAAAAGAATCACTTTATTAGATGTTGAAGATAAGATTTTATATGAGCGTAAAAAAGAAAGTAAGGTAGCTAATCTTCCTGAATGGTTTTTAAATACTATTAGTATAAAAGCACCCATAGCATCTGCGAATGTTTCTGCTGGATGGAGTCAAGTTGGAATTTTAAATGTTCAAAGTGATAGCACATATGCCTATATACAATTATATACAATTTTAAAAAGTCTTTTAGTATCTTTTGCCATTATTGCCATAGTAGGGCTTATAGTACTTAACTTACTTTTACATGCCTTACTAAAACCATTAAGAGAGGTTCAAAAACAAGCTGCTGCTGTTATTAAAAATGAGTTTATCATACAAGAAAAAATTCCATATACAAAAGAGTTTAAAGATGTAGTACTTGGTATGAATAATATGGTTACAAAAGTAAAAGCTATGTTTGATAAGGGGAACAAAGAGTTACAACAGCATAGAGAGTTAGAGTATCTTGATAAAACTACAGGTCTTAAAAATAGAAAGTATCTTATAGATAGATTACCAGAATATCTAAAAGTTGATTCACAATCAAAAGGCGGTACAAGTATCATAGTTGCCTTATCTGGAATGATTGAAGCTAATGAAAAATTAGGTCGTAAAGATGTAGATAAACTTTTTATAGAGATTGCGAATATTTTTAGAGATTCTTCTAAAATGTATGAAAATTCCATTATCTCAAGAATGAACGGTACGGAATTTGCACTTTTACTTCCTGATTGTACAAATGAAGATGCTATCTCTTTAGCAAATAGTATTTATACTTCTGTAACTTATCTTATAGAAGAATCTGATTTAGATATAGAAGAAACTTTTATCTCTATTGGTCTTTATGAGTACAGTCATATGGATACTATTGCTCAATTACTTTCTCATTCAGATAATGCACTCGCTCAAGCAAAGTTTAATAAGACACATATTCACTTAGAAAAATCAGAAGAAGCTGTTGAGGTTATGGGTAAGGAGGCTTGGAAAGATATTATCAATCAAGCTATGAGTAAAAATAAATTTACTTTTACTTCTTGGTCTGTTGTTGATTTTAAAGAGAAGAAACTTGTTCATAAGGTACTAAGTATCAATTTAGCATTAGATAAAGATACTTCATATAGCTATGCTAAGTTTATGGCACCAGCAATTCAATCAGGTTTAAGTTGTGATA
>Ga0256837_1001334_pt1 | contig 17109 bp, 17 predicted proteins | sample 4562384metaG_FD_185976 | JGI IMG/M metagenome (GOLD analysis project Ga0256837, IMG submission 185976) | Hydrothermal vent microbial communities from Guaymas Basin, Mexico - 4561-384 | ecosystem: Environmental > Aquatic > Marine > Hydrothermal vents | place: Mexico: Guaymas Basin | collected...
AGATACGAACTGTTTTTGCCATAATCCCCCATACAACAAGAGCAATGGAAGTTTCAATCGGGAGCATAAACATCATAACTCCCATCCCCGTTGCTATCCCTTTGCCACCTTCTAAACCCAAGTAAGGGGAAAAACAATGCCCAACAACTGCCAAAACAGCTATACCCCAGAGTGCGGCTTCACTCAGACCCATAAAATAGGCAATCACTAAAACAACAACACCTTTGAGTGCATCAAGTACCAATGTTGCAATACCGAGTTTTTTTGCTAAAGCTGGGTCTTTATCTTTGACAACACGCAACACATTTGTAGCTCCGATGCTACCACTTCCTGCTGCTTTAACATCAACACCAGCAAACTGTTTTGCTAAAAGTAAACCAAAAGGGATACCTCCAACAAGATAGGCTATGATGTAAAATTGTGCATTAAGATTGAATAAAAAATCCATAAAACAGATACCTTCTAAAAAATTTATGACATTTTACACAAATAAGTATTAAATTGAGTTTTTTTATTAAAAATAATCATATCTAATATTAATTATAAGTTAGTTAAGGTTATAATGGGAAAGAAATTTATAAAAAAGGCTATAGCATGAAAAAAGTATTTTTATTACTATCTCTTTTATTCTCATTGGAGGCAAAATATCTTGATACACAAACTTGCAAAGAGTGTCATGAAGATATTCATTATGAACATACGCAATCGATGCATCATAAGTCATCACTTTTTAAAGATGAGGTGCATGCTAAAGTAAAAAATGCTGTCAATAAGAATAAGTACAGCTGCGCACTTTGTCATATGCCAGGAAGTAGTAATCTAAGAGCATTGATGAAAGGGGAAGAACAACCAAATAAAAATGATAAACGACAACTAGATGGTGTTTCTTGTTATTATTGTCATCAGATAAAAGATGTTTATCATAGTAAAAAATATAATATCAATATTTCATCAGCGAAAGATGGTATTAAACCTACTATGTATGCTAATTTAGTAGATCCTGATGATAGTGATAAACATAAAGCAGCATCTAATGAGATATATAAAAACTCGATGGTGTGTATGGGATGTCATTCCCATAAACAAAATAATTTAGGGTTTGAAGTGTGTAGAACACAAAAAAAAGAAGTACCGCAAAGTGATTGTATAAAATGTCATATGCCAAAGGCGGATGGTGGTAATGAAAAGTTTAATAAAAAAGGTCGTACAGAGTATGCAACACATAGATTTTTAGGAGTCCATTCCCCAGAAATGGTAAAAAAAGCTGTGAAGATAGATTTGGAATATGATAAAGAAACGCAACAACTAGATGTTACTATAACCAATATGATGGGACATTATATTATTACCCATCCAATGCGATTGAAATTTGTTCAAACATACATCAAAAGAGATGGAAAAATTATATGGCAAAACTTTGAAAAATCTCCTCTTGAAGATAAAGAGGCAACTTTTATAATAGTTTTGCAAAATAAAAATGCAGAGGCAACACTCCCAAATCAAGCAGTTGGATATAAAATAAATCAAAACTTAGAGGCTAAAGCTACAAAAATTATTCATTACAAAGTACCAAAACTACAAAAAGGAGATGAGGTTTTTAGTAAATGGGTAAGTTATATCGTTAATCCAAAAATAGCAAAAAAACTGCAAATTACAACACCTGAAATTATAGAACCTATTATTGGTGTTGAGGAGAGTTTATATATTTATTAGTTATACAACTTTTTTGATATAATTGCGTAACTATAAAATAGACAGAGGATAAGTTGTTGAAATTGACAAATGTAGAACTCAGAAAAAAGATAGATGAACTCAAAAAAAAGTTGAGTGTAACAGTTGTTGCACATTTTTACCAAAGAGATGAAGTGTTTGAAGTTGGTGATATTACAGGTGATTCACTAGAACTTGCTATGAAGACACAGGCAGATGATAGTGAATTTGTACTTTTTTGTGGTGTTGGTTTTATGGGACAAAGTGTTAAAGTACTCTCACCTGAAAAACGTGTTGTGATGCCTAAGGTTGCGTGTTGTGCTATGGCAAGTATGATTACTGATATCCAATACGACGAAGCTGTGAAGTTTCTCAATGACCATGGTATAGCCAATGAAAATATACTTCCCATCACATATATCAACTCTGGTGCTGATGTAAAAGCCAAAGTTGGAGAGATGGGTGGTATGGTATGTACTAGTGCCAATGCTAAAAAAATTATTACTACAGCTATGCAAGAGGGGAAAAAGATTCTTTTTGTTCCAGATAGATGTCTTGGGCAAAATATAGCAAATGACATGGGGCTTGAATCTATGGTAATAGGTGTAGATGACAAAGATCCAAATAAGTGTGATATCATCTGTTATGATGGTTTTTGTTCGGTGCATCAACTTTTTACATTGGATGATATAGAGTTCTATAGAGAAAAATATCCAGATATTTTAATAGCTGTACATCCAGAATGTGATCCAGCTATCTGTCAAGCAGCAGATTTTGTAGGTTCAACTTCACAACTTATCAAGTATATTACAGCACTTCCTGAAGATCAAAAAGTAGCTGTTGGGACTGAATTTAATATGGTAAACCGTTTACGTCCTAAAAATACCTATGTACTAAGTTCTACAAAACCAGAGTGTCCAACGATGAATGAAACAACACTTGAAGATGTTTACTTGACACTTAAAGCGATTGATGATGGTGAGCCTATTAATGAGATTCAGGTAGATGAAAAAACGCAAAAATGGGCAAAAATCGCACTTGAGAGAATGTTGGCATTATGATAAAACAATTTGTTCAAGAAGCATTGGCTGAAGATGTGGGCAGGGGTGATTTGTATGCTTTGGTAGAGCCAAGTGTTGCAACGAAGGCGGATATCATTGCAAAGTGTGATGGTGTTTTTGCTGGTGCATTATATATCGATGAGTTGGCAAAGCAAGAGGATTTGGAGATTGTATGGGGGATTAAAGATGGTGAGTCTTTTAAAGTTGGTGATGTACTAGCTATCATTAAAGGTTCATCACACGCAGTACTGAGAACTGAGAGAACTATTTTGGATATGGCTTTGCATGCAAGTTCTATAGCAACTTTAACACGCAAGTATGCAGAGATAATTGAGCCTTATGGTGTAAAACTTTTAGATACTCGCAAAACCCGTCCACTCTTGCGTGTTTTTGAAAAATATGCAACTCGCTGTGGTGGTGCGACTAACCATCGAATGGGTCTTGATGACTCTTTAATGATTAAAGATACACATCTTAAAACGATTCAAAATCTAAAAGAGTATATAGAAAAAGCAAGAAAAGTGATCCCTTTTACTGCAAAGATAGAGGTGGAAGCTGAAACATTCTCTATTTCAAAGATGGCTTTTGAAGCTGATGCAGACATAGTGATGTGTGATAATATGACACCAGATGAGGTGCGTGAAGTGGTAGCTTACAGAGATGCAAACTATCCACATATACTTTTAGAAGCAAGCGGTAATATATCACTTGAGACGATTGAAAGTTATGCAAAAACAGGAGTTGATGCAATCAGTAGTGGAAGCCTTATCCATCAAGCATCATGGATTGATCTTTCTATGAAAATTTCATAAGTCTTGTAAAAAGGGGAGGAGTGTCTCATGGCTGATGATGCTGAAAAAACAGAAGAACCCACCCCCAAAAAGATAGAGGATGCCCGAAAAGAGGGGAATGTTCCAAAATCTCAGGATGTTTCTGGAGTTATTACTCTTTTTGTAGCTATATTAAGTATGTTAATGCTATTCCCATTTATGGCAAAACATATGATTTTATTGGCAAAGTACTATTTTTCTCTTATTGGTACTCCAATAGATAATCTTTTTGCCATTGATGTTGCCATTGTGACTGCAAGGGAACTTTTACTGGTTGTTTTACCTATTGCGACAGCTGTTGCTATTGCAGGTGTTATTGCAGCACTTGCTCAGTTTGGATTTTTATTTACCACAAAAGCAATTACCCCCGATTTAAAAAAAATAGATCCTATCAAGGGTATGAAAAATCTTTTTTCATTAAAAAAACTGATAGAGGGTGTTAAAATCACCTTTAAATCATTTACAACATTAGGGGTTGGCTTTATTTTCTTTTTTTATTTTATTACGGAGCTTCCAACTGTAGCACTCTTTGGTTTTGCAGATCAATTGAACTGGCTTAAGGATAAAATGATTATTATTGCTCTTGTGATGCTTTTAATTATCTTTGTTTTTGCGATAATTGATTTGATTATTGTTCGTAAACAATATTTTGATGGTTTAAAAATGTCCAAACAAGAGATCAAAGATGAGATGAAAAATATGGAAGGGGATCCTCTTGTAAAATCAAAAATCCGTCAAATTCAGATGGAAGCATCACGAAAAAGGATGATGGCAGAGATCCCAAACGCTGATGTGGTTATTACCAATCCTACCCATTATGCTGTTGCCATCAAATATGATGCCGAGACATCCCATGCACCGATAGTAGTGGCAAAAGGGGTCGATAATATCGCAACCCAAATCAAAAAAATAGCGCGAGAAAACAATGTACATATAGTACAAAATCCACCACTTGCACGAAGTTTATATGCTGAAGTTGAGGTAGAAAAACCAATCCCTGAAGCACTCTTTGGAGCTGTTGCAGAAGTGTTGGCATACGTTTACAAAATGAACAATAAAGTGTAACTTTATGATTTAACATATCTCTTAAGAGAGAAGCGATATAATAAGACCATAGTTTATAAAATATAAAAGTGATAAAACATTTGATACCATATGAAAAATTTATAGATGCCAAACATGTGACCATAGTTGTAGATAATGATAGTGTTGCGTGTGGAAGTGTACTTTATTCTTTTGTGTTGAGTTTGCATAAAAAAGTAACACTTGTTCAAAAAGAGGCAATAGCACCAATGTATCAATTTTTACCTTGGTATAAAGAGTTACGTGAACATATTCCCGCTTCATCAGATTATGTGTATGAAGTATCGATAAAGAGTATGGAGTTATGTGATTTTTTTAAATTACATCATATAAAAATAAATAAAAAAATGGCTACAGCACTTTATGGTGCCTTGTTAGTAGAGTATGAATACTTTAGCAGTTCAAAGGTTGATGGTACTGTTTTTGCTTTGGCTAGTGAACTTATTGAGATGGGTGCAGAGTATAAAAAAGTGACACATTTTTTACAAAACTCCCACCCTTTGTCTTTGTTTCGATTAAAAGCAAAACTTTTAGACAGTATGATTTTAAAAGAGAATGCGACACTAGCACAACTTTTTGTAAGTGATGAGGATTTACGCTCTAGTGGAGCAGAACTAGAAGATTGCTTTGTCATTATGAAAGAGGTGTTGCGTGTTGTTCATGTACAAGAGGCTCTTTTAATAAAAACAGATGAAAATAATAAAATAATAACAACAATAAAGGATATATGAATTGAGAAGAAAAAATAACTCTTCGTTTATGGGATTGGGAATTTTTGCACTGGTGATAGCAGCATCACTTTATGTTTACTTTTCTGCTTCTTTTGAAAGAAATGCGCCAGAGATTCAGATGCAGACAAATGGATACTGGAACTTAAAAAAACCGCTGCAAATTTCGATTAAAGATGATACAGGGCTACAATCATACAAGGTGATACTAAGAACACTTTCTGGAGATAAGGAGTTACGTTATGAGAAGCTCTTAGTCCCACAAGGTAATATCAACCTTGAAATAGAAGCACCAAGAGGTGCTTATGCTATGAAAGATAAAAAAGTGCAGGTTATTGTGCAGGCACAAGATGTGAGTAAGTGGAACTTTTTTAATGGCAACACAGCACTTAAAGTGTTTCCACTTGTTATTGACAAAAAAAGACCTCGTGTAAGTATTGTCAATAACTCATATAAAATCTCTCGTGGTGGTTCTGCGTTAGTTATCTTTAGAGTATCTGATGATAATCTTGATGAGGTCTATGTACAATCAAATCATGGCAAACATTTTAAAGCACAACCATTTTATGAAGAGGGATACTATATAGCTCTTTTAGCATGGCCAGTAACTGATAGAGGTTTTAAAGCAACTGTTGTTGCCAAAGATAGTGCAGGTAATATTGCAAAGTCTTATGTGCCACTCTACTTGAAAAACAAACAATACAAACTCTCTAAAATCAAGCTTTCAGATAAGTTTTTAAAAGGGAAGATTTACGATTTGGCAGAGGAATTTGAAGAAACACAAGGTGTTGAAGACAAGCTAGAACAGTTTAAAATCATCAATGAAGATGTACGTGCTAAGAATGAAGCCCTAATCCATAAGATAACTTCAGTAGTTCCTGATGAGATGATTAGTGATTTTAAAATCAATAAAATGTACCCTTTGAAAAATGGGAAAGTTGTAGCACATTTTGGAGATCATCGTAAATACTATTATAAAGGAAAATTTATTAGTGAAGCGTACCATTTAGGGATAGATTTTGCAAGTCATGCAATGGCTCCTATTAAAACACAAAACAGTGGTACAGTGGTTTTTTCTGATTATAATGGTCTTTATGGAAATATGCCGATTATTTCACACGGACTTGGACTTTATACCCTTTATGGACACTGTTCAAGTGTTGAAGTTTCCAAAGGTGAAGAGGTCTCTCCAGGAGAAAAAATAGCAAATACTGGTAAAACAGGCTATGCTATGGGTGATCATCTCCATTTTGGTGTTTTGGTACAAGGGATTGAAGTACGTCCTCAAGAGTGGATGGATAAAAAATGGATAAAACTCAATATTAGTGATATAATTAAAAACGCTAAAAAAATTATCGATAATAGATAAGGTAAGAAAATGTATCAAACAACAATAAAAAAACCAGTTGAACTTGTAGGAATAGGCTTACACAAAGGAAGTCCTGTTAAGTTAAGACTTGAACCTTTGGAATCAAACAGTGGCATAGTGTTTCATAGAAGTGATATTGGTGTATCTATTCCGTTGGTTCCTGAGAATGTTGTTGATACAAAGATGGCTACTGTTATTGGTAAAGATGGGTATGTTATCTCTACGATAGAGCATCTTCTTTCCGCTGTATATGCGTATGGCATCGACAACTTGCGTGTTATTGTAGATGCTGATGAAGTGCCAGTTATGGATGGAAGCAGTGCAAGTTACTGTATGCTTTTGGATGAAGCTGAAGTTGTGGAACTTGATGTACCTAAAAAAGTGATGCTTATTAAAAAAGATGTTGAGATTCGTGATGGTGATAAATATGTCAAACTCTCCCCGTCACCAGATTTAAAATATGATTTTACTATTAAGTTTCCTCACCCAGTGATAAAAGAACAGGCGTTTGTTTTACACTTTACAAAAGAGAACTATAAGAATGAGATTGCAAAAGCAAGAACATTTGGTTTTTTACATGAAGTGCAGTACTTGCGTTCTAAAGGGCTAGCACTTGGTGGTTCGCTGGAAAATGCCATTGTTTTGGATGAGAAAAAGATTCTTAATCCTGAAGGACTGCGTTATGATGATGAGTTTGTGCGACATAAAATTTTAGATGCTATTGGTGATATGAGTCTTATAGGGATGAATTTTGTGGGGAATTATGAAGCTTTTGCAGGGAGTCATGATTTAAACCATAAGCTGACTCTTGAGCTTTTAAAAGATGCACAAAACTATGAAGTAGTAGAATTGGTTGGTGAAAAAACAAAAGAGTTAGAAAAAGCGTATGCATAAAAAAAATGTAGATATAGTAGCTATTACTCTAAGTTCGCCTATCCAAATAGGAATCTATGAGAATCTCAAGCTTATAAAAGTGATAGAGTCTTATGAAAAAAGTTCTGAAGTTTTACCTCTACTTTTTAAAAATATTTTACAGGAGTATCATGTAAAGAGACTTTTTTATGCTAATGGACCAGGAAGTTTTATGGCAATTAAAATTGCATATATTTTTTTAAAATCGTTGAGTATTTTAAAAAAGATACCACTTTTTGCAACAGATGCTTTTTATTTTAATCAAAACAAGCCTATAAAAGCGATAGGCAAGCTATATTTTGTTAAAATAAATAAAGATATCAAGACACAAAAATTTGAAAATGTTCAAGAGGTTATTTTTAAACTTCCACAAGAGCTTGATGAAGATAAATTTACAAATATTGCAACACCGTTATATAAAATCGGTGCTGTAGGATAGGAAAATATTAGTGACTATTAGTGTACCTGCAACTTCTGCAAACTTAGGACCAGGATTTGATACATTGGGATTGGCAGTAGATCTGCGTAACCGTGTCGAGTTCCATCCTTCAAAATTTTTTAGTGTGAGTATTAAAGGAGAGGGTGAGAATAATCCCAGATTAAAAGGGAACAACCTTTTTATTTCTATATTTAATGAGCATTATTCCCGCTTAACAAAGAAAAAACAAAATTTTAAATTTACTTTTTATAATCAGATTCCAATGTCACGAGGACTTGGAAGCTCTTCGGCTGTTATAGTGTCTGCTATCTCTTCAGCACATGAAGCAGCAGGTATTCGTGTGAGTAAGCGTCGTATTTTAAATCATGCACTTGTGTATGAACCACATCCAGATAACATTACACCAGCTGTCATGGGTGGCTTTAATGTGGCAACACTCGAAAAAAACAAAGTGTTTTCACAAAGAAAGCATTTGCCTGATTATTTAAAAGCTGTTGTTGTTATCCCAAACAAGCAGATGAATACTTCAAAATCTCGCACAATTTTGCCAAAATCGTACTCAAAAGACAATGCAGTATATAACCTGTCTCACTGTGCATTAACAGTAGCGGCATTTTTCAATGAAGATTGGGAGATGTTAAAACTTGCTGCACAAGACAGGTTTCATCAAAAAGCAAGAATGAAAACATTACCTGAACTTTTTACAGTTCAAAGGGTTGCCTATGAAAGTGGTGCGTTGATGTCCACACTCTCAGGAAGTGGAAGTACTATGTTTTCTCTTGTTTATGATGATGACAGTGCAATGATTGCAAATAAATTTAAGCAGAAATTTCCAGATTTTAATGTTAAAATTTTGGATTTTGACAACGATGGGTTAATAATAGAGCGATAACTCTATTAAATCAAGTAAGATTTAGATATAATGGCGAAAAAATTTCATCAACCGACACGAATGTGTGTTTCATGCCGAGGCAGATATCCACAAAATGAGTTGTTAAGGCTCCAATGTGAAAATGGTGAACTATCTTCATTTAAGCAGGTAGGACGAAGTTTTTATTTATGTCAGAGTTGTCTAAATGAAGAGAAAAAGCTTCAAAAATCACTTATGCGTCATTGTAGAAGTGGTCAAAAAGATAAACTTATGAATAAACTAAAGGAGATCATCACTGATGACAGAAAAAGTTAGAGTACACGAAATTGCTAAAGAGCTTGGAATTGCTTCAAAAGATGTTTTGGAAAAAGCAAAAAAAATGGGTCTTGAAATAAAATCTGCACAAAGCGTTGTTACTATGGAACAAGCAGAAGGTATAGCAAATTATATTATGAACGGAGAGGATACGCCTGCTCCAAGTAAACCTAAAGTAAAAGTAAAAAAAGCATCACAAAAAGCGTCAAGCAGTGAGACTCCAAAAGAAGAAAAGAGCTCTGAAGAAAAAGTTGTTGCAACTCAAGAAAGTTCTGAAGAAAAACCTCAAGAAAAAGAGATTGTAAAAGAATCTACGCCAACAGATGTAAAACCTCAAGAAACAAAAGAGGAAAAAACTGCTGAAGTAAAAACAGAAAAAACAGAAGAAGCAACAACAAAAACAGAGGAAAAACCAAAAGAGAAAAAGACCACAAAAAGTACTCTAAAAGTGGTGACTCCATCAGTACGTCCATCTTTGAAAAAATCTGGTTTAAAGATTGTTAAAAAGAAAAAACCAAAAGTTGAAGAAAACTATTCTATGCCTCAAAAGCAAGCAAATGTTTCCTCTTATGGAAAAATGAGTGAAGAGGTTTTAGCTGAGCTTGCAAAGAAAAAGAAAAACACAACAAAACAAGCACCGACATCAAAAAAAGATCAAGGGAAAAAACTTGATATTTTTGGTGGTTCATTAGCTGAAGTTTCTATGGATATGGACGATCAGGTAGTATTACTTGATTTGAACTCCACAGAAAGAGCTCCAATTGTTGCAGAAGAACCAAGAAAACCACGTCAGCCAAAACCAGCTGGTCGTAATGCAAATAAAAAGCAAGCACCACGTGGTAGAAAAGTTTCTCGCGATAAGCGTAAAAAATATACAAAAGAGCGCCAGAGTGATGAAGTAGTAACTCATGTTGAGATTCCAGAGGATATCCGTGTTTATGAGTTTGCAGAAAAACTTAAACGTCCGATGAGTGATATCATTAAAGTTCTTTTTGACCTTGGTATGATGATGACGAAAAATGATTTCCTTGGAAGTGATGAGATAGAGATTCTAAGTGAAGAGTTTGGTGTAGAAGTAACTATCATCGATCCTAAAGATGAGTTTAACTATGTTGCAGAAGAGAAAGTTGATGAAGATCCAGATGCAGTTGAGCGTCCACCTGTAATTACGATTATGGGTCACGTTGATCATGGTAAAACATCATTACTTGATGCTATACGTAAAGCAAAAGTAGCAGATGCTGAAGCTGGTGGAATTACACAACATATTGGTGCTTATACAGTTAATCAACATGGCAAAGATATTACTTTTATAGATACTCCAGGACACGCAGCGTTCTCACATATGCGTCAACGTGGTACAGATATTACTGATATTGTTATTATTGTTGTCGCTGCTGATGATGGTGTAAAACCTCAGACACTTGAAGTTATTAAAATAGCGAAGGAATCTGGTAAGCCAATTATTGTAGCACTTAATAAAATGGATAAAGAAACAGCAAATCCTGATCTTGTAAAAGGGCAAATGGCAGAACATGGTATCTCTCCAGTAGATTGGGGTGGAGATGTTGAGTTTGTACCAGTTTCTGCAAAATCTGGTATGGGCATTGATGATCTACTAGAAAACATTCTTTTAACTGCTGAAGTGTTAGAGCTTAAAGCAAATCCTAAAGCACCAGCAAAAGCTGCTGTTGTTGAGTCTTCACTTGAAAAAGGTCGAGGAGCGGTTGCTACTGTTATTGTGCAAAATGGAACACTTAAAGTTGGTAACAATGTAGTATGTGGTAGTGCTTATGGTCGTGTGAAAGCTCTTATTAATGATATGGGCAAAAATATCAAAGAGGTGACTCCATCTCATACTGCTGTGGTTGTTGGTCTTAATGAAGTACCAGCTTCTGGTGAGATTATGATGGCTATGAACAGTGACAAAGAGGCAAAAGAGTACGCACAAAAACGTAAAGAGTATGAAAGACATAAAGAGCTTTCAAAATCTACTAAATCAACCTTAGAAGATATGACAGCGATGATCGCAGAGGGAAGACTAAAATCTCTCAAAATTGTTCTTAAAACTGATGTGCATGGTTCTTTAGAAGCGATTAAAGATGCATTGTCTGACCTTAGAAATGAGGAAGTGAAAATTGACATTATCTCCAGTGGTGTTGGTGGTATTACTGAGAGTGATGTTGAACTTGTTGCAAACTCTGAAAACTGTGTACTACTTGGATTTAATGTTCGTCCAACTGGTTCAGTTAAAGCACTTGCAAAACAGAGAAATGTAGATATTAGAACATACTCTATCATCTACCAATTACTTGATGATATGACAATGATGCTTACAGGTATGATGGCTCCGAAATGGACTGAAGAACAAACAGGTCAAGCTGAAGTACGTGATGTATTTAAATCACCTGCTGGTATGGTTGCTGGATGTATTGTTGTGGATGGAAAACTTATCCGTGGTGGTCTTGTGCGTGTTATTCGTGAAGGTGTTGTTGCATTTGAGGGTGAACTTGTTTCTCTTCGCCGTTTTAAAGATGATGTACAAGAGGTTGGTAACGGTTATGAATGTGGTGTTATCATCTCTAATTATGATGATGTTCAAGTTGGTGATGTTATAGAAACATTCAAAAAAGTTGAGCAAAAAGTTTCTTTATAATAATGACAGAAGCACAAATAAAACTCAAGCGGACAGAATCTGTTTTAGCTGAGATTATTCCTGAAGCACTTTCACAACTCAATGATGCACGTTTACATGAGTTGAGTGTGATTGAAGTGAAGTGTTCTCGTGGTCGCAGTGATGCCAAGGTATATATTGACCCGACAGGTTTTGATGAGAATGAAAAAAGAATCTACTTAAAACAACTCAGAAAAGCACGCCCTATTATTGAGGACTATTGTCTTAAAGATCAAGGATGGTACCGTTGTCCCAAGTTGACTTTTGAATTTGATGAACAACTCAAAAAATCACAAAACATTGAAGAACTATTTAAAAAGATAGCCAAAGAAAGAGGAGAGGAAGAATGAGTTTACAAAACGATATAGCAGCAGTTGTAAGTTCTGTTGGATTAGAACTTTATGATACTGTTATTGTCAATGAATTTGATGAAACTATTTTCCGTGTAAGTGTCATATCTCCAGATTTTGAAGATGGGAAAAGAAAAAGTGTACCACTAGAACAGTATGTTGAACTTACCCATTTGCTTAATCCTCTTTTAGATGTTACACCACCTGTTTCAGGGGAGTATAGATTAGAAGTTGGTAGCCCTGGAATAGAAAGAAAACTGACTACTCTTGATCATTTTAAAAAATCTATCGGTGAAAAAGTTGCGCTTGTGACTGCTGATAAAGATAAAATCAGAGCAACATTAAAAAAGGTGGAAGGTGATAAACTTTTTCTTGAAAATGATGATGAGAGTTTTGAACTTGATTTTTCAGATGTAAAAAAAGCAAAAACTTACTTTGAATGGTAATAGATCATAACTTTTATATGTCTCTTGCACTGCAAGAAGCATGGAAGTACCAAGGTGTAACCTATCCAAATCCTGCTGTTGGGTGCTGTGTTGTTGGTGAATATGGTGAGATATTGGCTGTTGAAGCACATCATCAGGCAGGTAAACCTCATGCAGAGGTGAATGCTTTGAAAAGGGCATATCACAAGCTCACTCAAGATGATTATATTTTGGCATTGGAAGACTCTGCGGATATCCATACCCATCTTTTAAGCAATCATAACAATATTTTTCATAACACGCAACTCTACACTACACTTGAACCATGCTCCCATTACGGGAAAACACCTTCATGTGCAAATCTTATTGCCGAACTTGGTATTAAAGAAGTTTATGTAGGCTCTAACGATACAAATAAAAAAGCAGCCAATGGAAATTTGATTTTGTCTATGAACAATTGTATGGTTTATACTGAAATTATGAAAAAAGAGTGTGATGCACTTTTGTATCCATTTCAACGGCAACTTCAAGAGCATTTTGTTTTTTTTAAATGGGCACAAAGGCTCAATGGCACAACAGATGGTGGTGTGATTAGCTCAAGTCAATCAAGAAAACAGGTGCATGCTATGCGTGATGTATGTGATTTGCTAGTCATTGGTGGTAATACTGTTCGAGAGGACAGACCAACACTTGATGCAAGGCTTGTGAATGGCAAAGCTCCTGATATTCTCATCATTTCTCGTCAAAAAGAGTTTGATGCAACCATACCTTTGTTTCAAGTAGAGGGTAGAAAAGTGTTTATATCTGATAACTTTGACAAACTCATAGGATATAAAAATATTATGATAGAGGGTAGTGCAGCAATGTATAAGTTAACACGCAAGTTTGTTGATTACTATCTTTGTTATGAAGCACCTAGTTTTGGTGGTAAAAATGGTTTTGATGGAGTCGAGGATAATTTTGAGATTTTAAATCTAGCCAAAGAGAGTCAAGATATAATTATGTGGATGAAAAGGATAGGATAATATGGCACAACAACAGCAAAATAAGCAAGAAAAAATTGTTTCAATGTTTGATGATATCGCTCCAACATATGATACGGCTAATCGTGTTATGAGTATGGGTGTTGATATATCTTGGAGAAAAAAAGCGTGTGATTTAGCATATAACTACTATGGGAAAAAAGAGATAGACAAAATCGTTGATGTTGCGTGTGGAACAGGTGATATGATGGGTTTTTGGCAAAAACAGGCACAAAAAGCTGATGTAGAGATCAAAGAGCTTGTTGGTGTAGATCCATCCAATGGTATGGTCGATGTTGCGCGTAAAAAATTTCCAGAGTTTCATTATCATATAGCAAAAGCGACAGAGATTCCACTTGAAGATGCTTGTGCAGATATTGTAAGTATTACATATGGTATTAGAAATGTTGTAGAGCGTCAAGAGGCATTTTATGAGTTTAACCGTGTCTTAAAACAGGGTGGACTTGTTGTGATTTTAGAATTTATGAAAGATGAGAACAAAAATCTTCTCAAAAAGATTCGTGATTTTTATATGCATAAAATTTTGCCGTATGTTGGTGGTGCCATCTCTAAAAACTTAGAAGCCTATACATACCTGCCAGATTCTATAGAAAATTTTGTTACTATTCAGGGGATGCAAGCAGAGTTGGAAAATGCTGGTTTTGAAATGCTCCATATACAAAGTTTTTCTATGGATATCTCTACACTTATGATTGCTAGAAAGAAGTAAAGTTTAGTCAGTTACTTCACCACTTTTACTAAGCTGTACCAAAATAAAAATATTATTTTTGTATAACAATTGGATTATTTATGATACATACACTTTCAGTTTCTGCTCTTAATGAACAGATAAAACACTTATTAGAGGAGAGTTTCTCTCGTGTTTTTGTTGAGGGGGAACTCTCTCGTATCACTTTTCATAATTCTGGTCATATCTACTTTACACTTAAAGATAAGGATTCCGCTATCAGTTGTGTGATGTTTCGTGGTAATGCTTCTAAGTTAAAGTTTCGTCTTGAAGAGGGGTTAAAGGTTGTCATAGATGGAGCTATCACCCTTTATAAACCTCGTGGTTCTTACCAGATAAACTGTTTTTCCATTGAACCATCAGGGCAGGGAGCTTTGGCTTTGGCATATGAACAGCTAAAACAAAAGCTCTCAACTCAAGGCTATTTTGCACAAGAGAGAAAAAAAGAGCTTCCTGTATTTCCATCGCGTATAGCACTTATCACTTCAGCAACAGGTGCAGCACTCCAAGATATGTTGCGTGTTGCGAATAAACGTTACAGACTTGTAGAGATAGATGTTTATGATGTTTTAGTGCAAGGTGAGGGTGCTGCATTTGCTATCTCCAAAGCTATTAAACACGCAGATACACAAGAGTATGATGCTATAATTGTTGGGCGTGGTGGTGGAAGCATAGAGGATTTATGGGCATTTAATGAAGAGATAGTTGCAGATGCTATTTTTCATGCAAAAACACCTGTCATCTCTGCTGTAGGGCATGAGATTGATTGGCTTATTAGTGATTTTGTAGCTGATGTAAGAGCAGCTACACCAAGTGCTGCAATGGAGATACTTTTACCAGATACCAATGAACTTTATATCCATTTAGATACACTTTCTTCACAACTTACCCAAAAGATAGAACAAAAAATTTATAATAACACGCAGGCATTAGCACATCTTAAAAAATCGTATGAGCAACACTCCGTAGAACGCAAACTTTTAGAGAAAATGGAGGAGATTACTCAATTAAAAGAGGTATTTACACAAAGAATAGAGTTTCGTTTGACAACATTGCAACGAGATATTGATACTCTGAAACAAAATTATCCTCAAGTGATTGGGAATTATTTTCAAGTTGCCCAAAATCAAGTTTTACATCTAAAAAATATGTTAGAATCCAACCATCCAAAATACAAAACAAAAAAAGGTTTTGCCCAAATAGCCAAAGATAATCATGTTTTAGATATAGAATCATTGCGTGTTGATGATATTTTTGAAGCACAAAGTGATAAGGTGGTTATCAAAGCAAAAGTTTTACAAAAGGAATATATGAATGAACTATCCTAAATTTTATGATGATGTAGCACCAATTAAGCTACAAGACCCTCTTGCAGCAGTTCTTGGAGCATTTGAAAAAGGTGAGTATGAAATAACATACATTGAAGTGGTCAAAGCAGCAGGGCACTCTTGCCCAACAGTTGCAGGAGCATACTTAATGACTCAAGCAGCACTCCAAGCACTCTTTGGTGAACAAAGAGCTGTAAGAGGCACGCTAAAAGTAGAGTTTAAAGAAGCACTTGAAGAGGGTGTTGCTGGTGTGATTGGCAATGTTGTTTCTCACATTACAGGAGCAACTGATAAAAGTGGTTTTAAAGGCTTGGCTGGAAAATTTGCTCGCCATTCATTGATGGATTTTCGTGCAAATATCAACTCTTCAGCACGTTTTACACGTGTAGATACAAACCAAAGTGTTGATGTGATTTATGATCCATCTTCTATACCTGCTTCACCACAGATGATGCCACTTATGCAAAAATTAAATTCAGGTGCAGCATCACCAGAAGATAGGAAACTTTTTGGTGAATTATGGCAAGAAAGAGTTGCAAATATATTTCAAAATAAGCAAAAAGTGATAAAAACTTTTTAGCTTCACTGGAAATGTCAATAAGCGTGATTATAATATTTACAAAAAAGGTTACTTATGTTTAAAAATGTATCAATACGTAAAAAATTGATTTTACAAACGATAATACCGACAGTGACAATTCTGTTTTTGGTATTTATGATGGTCTCAAGCAAATATGATGAGGTTTCTACTTTTGAAGAATCTTATGTATCTTCTAAGTTGATGAGTAAAATCTCTGCACTTATCCATGAAACACAAAAAGAGCGTGGAATGAGTGCGGCCTATCTTGGTGGAGAGGCAGATACTTTTAGAGAAAAGCTACAGCAACAACGGATATTGACTGATAAAAGATTACAAGAGATAAAAGAGTTTGTTGCCACAAATAACCTTCAAAATGATGAAATACTCGGCAACGAAATTAAAAAAGCATTGGCAGATACACAAAAGCTTCCTGATATTCGAGAAAAAGTAACAAGCATGCACATAAAAGCAAAAGATGCCATTGCCTACTATACAAATATGAACAATGACTTTTTGATGATTATTGTAAAAATATCTACTATTCCCTCCACACCCGAAATATCTAAACAAATTATCGCATATCTGAGTTTTTTAATGGCAAAAGAGCGTGCAGGTATAGAGCGGGCAGTTGGTACAAATATCTTGGCAAAAGATTATTTCTTTG
>Ga0256837_1001339_pt1 | contig 17081 bp, 19 predicted proteins | sample 4562384metaG_FD_185976 | JGI IMG/M metagenome (GOLD analysis project Ga0256837, IMG submission 185976) | Hydrothermal vent microbial communities from Guaymas Basin, Mexico - 4561-384 | ecosystem: Environmental > Aquatic > Marine > Hydrothermal vents | place: Mexico: Guaymas Basin | collected...
AACTTATAGAGAAGATAATACAATGCTATGGCATAGATGAAGATACTCTTCTTGAAACATTAGATGATGCAGATGCTATTAAAAGAAATAATGATTTTAAAGAGGGTGGTTATGGTGTGGTAACTACACGCTATCCTGATGCTTTTGAGGGTGTTGGACGAAACAAGATAAGAGAAGTTGGAGCAAAAAAAGCTCAACTAAGTCTAAGAGTTGGAAAATATAATGAACTCAAAGAGCTTTGGGAGAGTATAAACCAAAAGGTTATTTTGGAGTACAAGGTAGAGAGTGAGTGTAAGTTTGAAGAGCTTTTTAGGGCTTACTTGCAAGAGATAAAAGAGCGTTTTAGAGTTCAAGGGGTAACAACACGGGTAGGAACACTTGACTTTGAAGAGGGTGTTGCGTTTTATCAAGAGGTAGAAAGTGTTGATGATATGATACTGCCTATCTCAACTATGAGTTATAAATCTTTTTTGGTAGAGCTTAGTAACGCACTCCATATCAATATGCAAACACTTCATCGTGTATTTGTCTCTATAAAAAAAGATTTAGATATAAATATTTATCTCAATCAGCAAACCATAAGTGTCATAAGAGGTGGGTTTAACAAATATCTCTTAGATCATGCGTTTAGTGATTTTACTATCGGTTATAACAGAGTGACCAATACAATCCACCCAACAAAACTAACAGACAGAGATGGAGAGCCACTAGCGCATATCAATGCTAGTGATGTAGGCGTGAAGTTTTTAGATGAAAAAGTAGCTCAAAATTACCTTTTTGAAGAGCTTTACTTTGATAGTGACTTAGAGAGAGAAAATATACAAACTAACATTCAAGAGATAGTGATATTTACCAAAATACCCAAAAACTCTATCAAAATACCAGTAGCAGGTGGTGGAACCTATAGTCCTGATTTTGCTTATGTCATAAAAAGTAAAGAGGGTAACAAAAGATTACACCTTGTAGTCGAGACAAAAGATAAAGGGGAGAGAGACCTTTATATAGATGAACAACAGAAAATAAAACATGCTCAAAAACTGTTTGAACATCTAGGTAGTGAAGTGAAAATAGCGTTTAAAAAGCAGTTAAGGGGTGATAGAATGGTTGAGATTATAAAGGAGATCAGGGCTTTTTAGAGATTGATTAGTGGCGTGTGATAACGATACAAGATAGGTTAAAAGAGGGGATAGTAGCCTTTGAGACTAGATACACAACAATAAGCACTAATTGGCTAAAATACCCCCCTTATAAAAGTCTCACAATCAAAAGGGTATAGAATGAAACAGAGTAAAGATTTTTTACGCAGAGTAGTTGAAGAGGATTTGAACGCAGGTCGATACCAAGAGGTCGTGACGCGATTCCCTCCTGAACCCAACGGCTTCCCTCATATTGGACACGCGAAGTCTATTAGTATCAATTTTGGTATCGCCAAGGCGTATGGTGGACACTGTAACCTACGGATGGATGATACCAATCCTACTACCGAAGATACCCAGTATGTCGAAGCCCTCAAGGATGCCGTGGAGTGGCTAGGGTTTGCGTGGGAGGGGGAGGTGCGTCATACCTCTGACTACTTTGATAGACTCTATGACTACGCGGTGGAGCTGATCAAAAAGGGCAAAGCCTATGTCGATAGCCTCGATGAAGAGACGATGCGAGCCTACCGCGGAACGGTTACCGAGGTGGGGCGTAGAAGTGAGTATGCCAAGAGAACGGTCGAGGAGAACTTAGAGCTCTTTGAGCGGATGAAAGAGGGTGAGTTCAAAGAGGGAGAGCATATCCTTAGAGCCAAAATCGATATGACCTCTTCCAATATGAAGATGCGTGACCCACTCCTCTACCGTATCCGCCACGCACACCACTTCAGAGCAGGGGAGAAGTGGGCGGTCTACCCGATGTATGATTTCGCTCACTGCCTCTCTGACTATATCGAGGGGGTGACCCACTCCATCTGTACGCTAGAGTTTGAGAACAACCGTGATATCTATGATTGGGTACTCGATACGCTAGAGTTGACCCCTCCACGCCCCTATCAGCATGAGTTTGCACGGCTCAATATCAACTACACCGTCATGAGCAAACGAAAGCTCCTAGAGCTAGTAGAGAATGGGATCGTGAGTGGTTGGGATGACCCACGCCTACCGACCATCGCAGGGTATAAGCGACGAGGCTACACCCCTGAGTCTATCCTTAACTTCTGTGAGAGTATCGGTATCGCCAAAGCCAACTCGATGGTCGATGTGGCACAGCTAGAGTTTGCCATACGCGATGATCTCAATACCAAAGTTCCCCGAGTGATGTGTGTGATGGATCCACTCAAAGTGACACTCACCAACTATAACGGAAGTGAAACTATAGAAGCCTCCTACTACCCCCACGATGTGCCAAAAGAGGGAACACGAGAGCTACCATTCTCCAAAGAGATATACATAGATAGAGCCGATTTTGATGAGAATCCCTCTAAAGGCTACTTCCGTCTTACACCTAGCCAACCTGTACGGCTCAAATACGCCTATATTATCACCTGTAAAGAGGTGATCAAAGATGCTAACGGTAAGGTGATAGAGATCAAAGCAGAGTACCATGCCGACTCTAAAAGTGGCTCAGATACTAGTGGTATCAAGGTCAAAAGTGCCATTCAATGGGTAGAGGCAAACCACGCTAAGACCATAGAGGTACGACTCTACGATAGACTCTTTAAAACTGAAGTCCCTGAGGGGATAGACGATATCAACCCCAACTCTTTAAAGATCATCACCAACGCATTGATAGAGCCTGCGGTGATTAGTGACAAACCCGATGAGCGGTTTCAGTTTGAGCGAGAGGGGTACTTTTATGCGGATCCGATAGAGTACCGTGATGCCACCCCTATATTTACTAAAATCGTAGGGCTAAAAGAGTCCTCCGCTAAAAAGAAAAAATCCCCAAAACAAGAGCCTAAAGCACAACCTAAAAAGGTACAGATAGAGGGTGAAGTCGTCCCCATGACAGCCAAAGAGCAAGCCCTCTTTGAGAGCTATACCAAAGAGCTAGGACTCAATAGTGAAGTCGCCAACACCTTAGCTCGTGATGCCAAACTCTCTGCGTTTTATACTGAGGCGTTAGATGCTCTTCCTAGCCCTGTAGGGATTGCCAATATCGTGAGCAATGAGGTCGCTAGAGAGCTAAAGAGCAAAGAGATAAGTGAGCTTAAATTTAGCCCAAAAGATATAGCCGAACTTATCAAAATGGTAGAGGATGAGACCATCTCCACCAAGATAGCTAAACAGGTCTTTGAAGAGATGGTCAAAAGCGGAGCAAACCCAACACAGATAGTCCAAAGCAAAGGACTCCAACAGATCAGCGACCCCGCACTCATTTTGCCACTTATCGAAGAGGTGATGGCTAAAAATCCTGACAATGTAGAGCAGTACAGAGCGGGCAACCAAAAGCTCTTTGGTTTCTTTGTAGGGCAGGTGCTAAAGGCGACTAAGGGTAAGGGAAATCCTAAGGTGGTGAATGAGTTGGTGAAACAAGCATTAGTCTAAAACTCTCCACAGCTTCAGCTGTGGAATGGGTAACTCTTCTAGGCTCTTCTCTCGATGGGAATGTCTAAGAACTACAACGAAATAAAATAGCAATTTCTGAATTGAACTACTCACCCTCTCCCCACCGCTCATATAAGCTATGTTCAATCCCTAAGATATCGTACCATTTGCCAATGATGAAGCGTTCCATCTCTTCGAGGGTTTGGGTGTTGGCGTAGTAGCCCATGATAGGGGGGGCGATGATGACACCGAGTGTGGCAAGTTTGTGCATATTTTCTAGGGCGATGGGGGAGAGGGGGAGTTCTCTTGGGGCAAGGAGGAGCTTCTTTTGCTCTTTGAGGGCGACGGCTGCGACACGGGTGGCAAGGTTGTCGCTGATCCCACACGCGATCTTGGCGAGGGTGTTCATACTACACGGGATGATCGCCGTGGCATCGACCCCAAACGATCCACTAGAGATGGAGGCTGCGATATTGTCTGGGGTGTGTCGTGTCACGCTAGGATGCTCAAACTTCTCAACCGTCACGGCGTTGTCTGAGACGACAAGGTGGACTTCGATATGGGAGGGGAGATAGGCGACAAACTTCCGTCCAAGCTCCACACCACTCGCCCCTGTAATGGCGACGACGAGCTTCATGACTCTAGCTCCGCAAGCCAGATAGCCATATCGGCATCACTAGGCATCTTCCAATCGGCTCTAGGGCTAAGGGAGATACTCCCTACTTTTGGACCATCAGGCATACAGGAGCGTTTGAACTGCTGAGTAAAGAACCGCCAGATAAACTTCCGAAGCCACTTTTTGATCGTCTCCTCATCGTAGTGCCTAAAGGCGTGTGTGGCGAGGAAGAGGATCTTTTTGGGTCTTGCTCCATACTTGATGAAGTGGTAGAGGAAGAAGTCGTGAAGCGCATAGGGACCTACGATATGCTCTGTCTCTTGGACGATGCTATCCTCCTCGTGGGGGAGAAGCTCAGGAGAGATAGGGGTATCGAGGATATCTGCGATGATAGGCTCAAGGGCTGGGGTGGATTGGTAGTAGGCGATGAGGTACTGGATGAGTGTCTTGGGGATACCGCTATTGAGGGCATACATACTCATATGGTCACCATTGTAGGTACTCCACCCTAGTGCAATCTCACTCAGATCCCCCGTCCCGATCACCAAGCCCCCCTCTTTGTTGGCGAGGTTCATGAGGAGGGAGGTTCTCGCTCGTGCTTGGACATTTTCGTAGGTGACACTATGCTCTTTGGGATCATGCCCTATCGCCTCAAACTCTTGGAGAGAGAGGGCGGTGATATCGATCGTTTTAAGGGTGACACCGAGTGCCTGACAGAGGGTGATGGCGTTGTGTTTGGTACGGCTGGTTGTCCCAAATCCTGGGAGGGTTACGGCGATGATATCGGAGGGGTTCCACCCCATCATCTCAAAGGCTTTGTGGGTAGAGAGGAGGGCGAGGGTGGAGTCAAGTCCCCCTGAGATACCGATAACGGCTTTGGAGATATTGGCGTGTTGCATCCGCTTGATAAGTCCATGTGACTGGATAGCGATGATCTCCTCACATCGCTCGACCTTATCAGCGTACTGAGAGGGGACGAAAGGCATAGCAGAGAGGGTGCGTTGGAGGGTGGTGAGATGAGGGAGACTCCCTAGGCGGATGGTGCGAGAGGGGTTGCGTTGGGCATCGCAGTAGCTTGACTCATTAAGGCGGAGCCATCGGAGGCGTTGGAGGTCGACATCGGCGGTGATGAGGTGGCTTGTAAGGCTAAAGCGTTGGTTCTGGGCGAGGGTAGTACCATACTCACTGATGATCGCATGCCCCCCAAAGACCGTATCGGTTGTAGACTCTCCCACCCCTGCGGAGCTATAGACATAGGTAGCCATACAGCGGGCACTCTGTGTACGGACAAGCTCCTCACGGTAGGCGTGTTTGCCGATGAGTTCGTTGCTAGCGGAGAGGTTAAAGAGGAGGTTGGCTCCATTGCTTGCCATCTGGTTGCTTGGGGGGGTGACTGCCCAGAGGTCTTCACATAGCTCCACCCCAAAGGTCATATCTGCTCCATCGCTAAAGAGCAGATCGACCCCAAAGGGTATCTCAGAACCAAGTAGCGTATGGGTGGAGCGTGTGATATCTCTCCCGCTGACAAATTGGCGTTTCTCATAAAACTCTTGCTTATTGGGGAGGTAGCTCTTGGGGATAATACCGAGTATCTTCCCTGACTGTATCACCACCGCACAGTTGTAGAGTCTGTCGGCTTGGAGGAGTAGATAGCCTAGGATAGCAACGGTCTTGAGGGGAGTGGTTTGCTCTAGGACTCGTTGGAGTGCCTCCTCTTGAGTGTGTAGAAGGCTTTGATGGGTGAAGAGATCACTAGCGGTGTATCCTGTGAGGGTGGCTTCGGGAAATACAACGGCACTGACCTCTTGGGCGTGGGCTTCTTCTATGAGTGTGATGATCTCAGAGGCATTTTTGTGGGGGTTGGCTACGGTGGTATGGTTGACTGCCGAGGCAACACGATAGTATCCATGGAGGCTCAAGGTCTTTTCCTTTGTGGGGTCTCTAGCGTAGGGGTGTGACCCCTAGAGGAGGGGTCGGGGCGGGTTAATCTCGTGTAGCGACTACTTCGATCGACTCAATCGTATCGTTTTGGTCGATGCTATCGAGTACGCTGAAGCTCTCTGTATCACTCTCTTCAATCGCACCAAAGACCGTATGAACACCATCGAGGTGTGGTGTCGCGACAAAGGTGATGAAGAACTGGCTTCCACCTGTGTTGGGTCCTGCGTGAGCCATCGAGAGGGTTCCTCTGCGGTGTGGTTGTTTACTGGTGTCTGTCTCACAATCTATCTGCCACTCTGGTCCACCTGTCCCTGCCATAGCGGGGTTGCCTGTGGGGCCTGAGTGTGGGCATCCACCCTGTGCCATAAAGCCAGGAATCACACGGTGAAACTTCAATCCATTGTAGAAGCCCTGCTCACTGAGGTGTGCGAAGTTGGCTACAGTGTTGGGTGCATCTTGGGGGTAGAGTTTGACCCAGATTGTCCCTTTGGCTGTGTTAAACTTAGCGTAGTTGTAGGTATCCATGACCGATTGTGCGATGTCGTATCGTTTTGACTCTTTTCCAAACATAGTTGTTTAGTCCTTGTTTATTGAATTTAGGGTAGTATTATATCACTAATTAGTTAAGGAGTTTGGAATGGAGTTATGTGTCGCACTAGATCTACCCTCAGCAGAGGAGAATCTCGCACTTGCAGAGTCACTCAAAGGGTATGATATCTGGCTCAAGGTGGGCTTTCGTACCTATATTCGTGATGGGAAGTCTTTTATCACGGCACTCAAAGCGATCAATCCAGACTTTAAGATCTTTCTTGATCTCAAGCTCTATGATATCCCAAACACTATGGCAGATGCTGCGGAGGAGATTAGTAAGCTTGGGGTCGATATGTTCAATATTCACGCCTCTGCGGGAGCGGTGGCGATGCGTACGGTGATGGAGCGACTCTCTACCCACCCCACGCGTCCACTGGTACTAGCCGTTACAGCATTGACCTCTTTTGATGCGGAGGGGTTTGAGGCGATCTATGAGAAGTCGATCGATGAGAAGGCGGAGCAGTTTGCGGTGATGAGCCATAGATATGGACTCGATGGGGTCGTCTGCTCAACCTTTGAGAGTCGTGCGATCAAGGAGGCAACAGGGGAGGGGTTCTTGACACTCTGCCCAGGGATACGCCCCTTTGGTGAGGATGCGGGAGATCAACAGCGTGTGGCGACACTCCAACGAGCCAACGCGGAGGGGGTAGACTTCCCCGTGGTGGGGCGACCGATCTACCGTGACACAGAGCCTCAGAAAAAAGTCGAGGCGATACTCGCGACGATGGCTACTCTTTAGCTGAGGGTTGAGCCATGGCGATGGCGTTGTCCATCCCTTGCATCATGAAGTAGACCCCCACAGCAAAGAGAGCAAGGACGATGAGTGGGGTGAGTTGTTTGAGTTTAGTAATCATAAAGATACCTTTTTTAGTGGGATTATCGGATAAAGTTGCTTAATGGTCTGTTAAGGTTCTTGGTGTAGACTACCCAAAACCAATCAAATAAAGGAGTCTAAAATGAATAGTCGTATCACTGTGGTCTGTCCACACTGTCTCAAAGTCAACCGTATCCCCAAAAAGGATCACTATGCTAAAGCCAACTGTGGAGCGTGTAGACGATCACTCTTAGAGAGTAAACCCCTTGCCGTGGATGCGGAGATGCTTGGGACGATCTTGGCAAACTCTGAGATCCCTGTGGTGGTGGATTTTTGGGCACCGTGGTGTGGTCCGTGTCTACAGATGGCACCTGCCTTTGAGGAGGTGGCACTCGGGATGCCTCTCCAAGCACAGTTTCTCAAGGTCGATACCCAAGCCCATCAAGAGCTTGGAGGGCAGTATGGTATCCAGAGTATCCCCACGCTAATCCTCTTCAAGGGGGGGCGAGAGGTGGAGCGTCTCTCAGGAGCATTGAGTGCGGGACGACTCCAAAACTGGGTGCGTCAGTCCCTTGATTAGTCGGGTTTATGGCTAAGATACTACTACTCGAAGATGATGTGACGCTCAATGAGACCTTGACGGAGTTTCTCCAAGATGAGGGGTTTGAGGTGGTGAGTCTTTATGATGGGAAAGAGGCTCAAGAGAAGCTCTATGAGAGTCGTTATGACCTCTTGCTTCTTGATGTCAATGTTCCACATATTGATGGGCTTACCCTCCTACATGAGAGCCGTGAAGCGGGGGTGGTTGCTCCTGCGATCTTCATCACTTCGATGGATAGTGTCGAGGATCTAGAGCGGGGGTTTGAGAGTGGGTGTGATGACTATATCCGCAAGCCCTTTGCACTCAAAGAGCTTCGTATCCGTATCGAGACACTACTCAAACGGGGGTTTTACCATACCTCCCAAACCCTTATCCCTATCGCTGAGGGGATCGCCTATGAGAGTGAGGGGGAGCAACTCCTCATTGATGGCAAACACTACCCCCTAGGCAATAAAGAGTCGACACTTCTCAAACTCTTTATGAAGCATCGTGGGGAGGTGCTAGTACATGAGCGTATCTATGCTACGCTGTGGGATTTTGATGAGGAGCCGAGTGATACTGCACTGCGTACCTATATTAAAAATCTCCGCAAAGTTGTCGGTAAGGAGCGTATTGTTAGTATCAAAAAACAGGGCTACAAATTCACTACTCAAGAGTGAGAAGCGGTCGCTTTTTCGCTTTTTGACCCTCTATGTGGCGATGGTAAGCCTGCTCTTTGGGCTGATAGGGGTACTCTACTATCAGAGTGCTCAGAAGCTGATGCTCTCTGATCGGCGTGCGGACTTGACTAAGTACGCCTATATCCAGACTAAACGGCTCAAACTCCTCCACCACTTTTTTGATGAGAAGCGTACCTATCCCCGTGATCCCCGCTTTGTCTCTGCGATCTATGATATCGAGTTGGTGCCGATCTTTTCACTACTAGAGCAACCGCAGATCGCCTTTGATAAGGAGATCTATATCATTGGTGATAAGATACACTTCATCAAGACTTTGGATACCTACTACCTTGGGGCGAAGTACCTGATCTTGGAGGTTGAAAATAGTGGGGCATGGCTAGAGAACTTTTGGCGTGATGTGATACTCTATGGGTTGGTGGCGTTTGTACTCTTTATGCTTCTTGGACTCTACCTCGCCAAGCTCTTTGTCAAGCCGATGCGTAACTCTATGGTGCTACTTGATCGCTTTATCAAAGATACAACCCATGAACTCAACACCCCCCTCACGGCTATCCTCGCCAATATCGAGATGATGGATCAGGAGATTATGGCAGAGAAGAACCGCAAGAAACTCACCCGTATCACTGTAGCTGCCAAGATGGTCTCTGTGCTTTACCGTGATCTCACCTACTTGATACTAGAGCAGGAGAAGGAGAGTATCGAAGAGACTATCGCCCTTAAAGCACTGATCGAGGAGCGGGTGGAGTATTTTGATATCTTGGCACGCTCCAAGCAGATCACTATTGAGCTGAAGCTCGCCAAGGTCTCACTTGTGATGGATCGTCAGAAGTGTATTCGGGTGCTTGACAATCTCCTCTCCAATGCGATCAAGTATAACCACCAAGGGGGGCGTATCGTGATAGTGCTTAGGGAGGGGTACTTGAGTATCGAAGATACAGGAGTTGGGATAGCCCATAAGCAGATTCCGTTGATGTTTGATCGCTATATGCGGTTCAATCAGAGTGAAGGGGGATTTGGTATTGGGTTGAGTATTGTCAAGAAAATTATCGATGAGAAGGGGTTGGATATCCATGTCACCTCCAAAGAGGGGCGTGGTACCAAGATGGTGATAGTATGGTAAAGGTGTGGATTGTAGTAGTGGGATTGACGCTTGTAGGTGTGGCAGAGGGGGTCTACGAACGCAACTGTGTCCCGTGTCATCAAGCCCTCCCTAGTACCCTACAGCAGATGTTCAAACGCTACCTCCTTGTCTATAGTGGAGAGAAGAATCTCAAAGCCTCGATCAAGCACTACCTTCAGTACCCCGATAGGAGTATCTCGGTGATGTCAGATCTCTTTATCCAGCGGTATGGGATCAAGTCAAAGAGTTGGCTGAGTGACGCGGAGCTAGATGAGGCGATCGAGGTCTACTGGGATCAGTTCAAGGTCTTTGGGAGACTCCAGTAGTAATCTTTTGAATAAGTGTAACTTATTGAAGCAGTTTTTAGGAGTTTTGGACTCTTTTGTGGACTCCCTTCACAATCTCTTCACTATTTCGTGTTATCATTCCCCATATCAAAAACATAAAGGATGATAAATGACAAAAATGACAAAACTAGCAGTTGCTGCTCTTCTTGGTCTTGCTGTATTCTCAACAACTGCTTCTGCAGACGCTACAAAGGGACAAAAGCTTTATATGAAAAAAATGAAAGCGACTTGTGGTTTCTCAGGTGCTAAATTTGCTGCAAAACATACTCAAGATGAGTGGACAGATATCAAAGAAGCAGGTAAATTTGTAGATGAAGCTGAGAAGCTTTGCCCAGGTGTAAAAGCGAAAGTAAAAGATAAATATGTTCCACATATCTATGATTTTGCACATAAATTTGCATCTGATTCAGGAAATGTACCATCTTGCTAAGTGCTTCGCACTCGGCTCGCTGTGGGGTGTAACGCATCCTCAATCTACTGTTAAACTTTCAAGGAATTAAAATGAAAAAAATTGCTATCTCTATGTTATTTGCTGCGTCTACACTACTTATGGCTGATGGTGCTGCGGCATTTGCTAAATGTGCTGGTTGTCATGGTGCAAACGGTGAAAAAGCGGCACTTGGTAAATCTGCAATCATTAAAGGTCAAGATGCGGCTAAAACTGTTGAGCAACTTAATGGTTATAAAGCAGGTACATTGAACCAACACGGTATGGGTGCATTGATGAAAGGTCAAGTAGCTGCAATGGATGACGCAACTATCAAAGCTGTAGCAGATCATATCGCTGCAATGAAGTAATCTTCCCCCCCCCTCAGACCTCACCTGTGTGGGGTTTGGGACTCTCCCTCTTTTCTCTTATTTTTATTCTTTTTTTTCTCTTCTGTCACTTTGATAGTTAGTTGGTAGTAGCTATCCTTATCGTCTGTGCTTGAAGAGGCTAGCCCCTATCAAGAAAACCCCCAAACTAAGTGCAGATACAACAATGATAGAGGCTCCTGAAGTGAGGTTGTAGGTGTAGGAGAGCCAGAGTCCTAGGGTCGTAAAGAGGGTAGCGACAACTCCTGAGATCGCCATCATCCCTAGGAGGCTATGAGAGAGTCGCTCTGCGATATAGACAGGGATAGTGAGCATCGCCATCACAAGGATCAATCCGACAACCTTAATGGCGATGACAACCGTCAGAGCAGAGAGGACAAGGATGAGAGTATAGAAGAACTTGACATTGAGTCCTCGTAGTGCTGCGTACTCACTATCATAGGAGACTGCAAGGATATCACGATACCAAATGGCGATAATCAGAAGGGTTAGCAGTAGTAGTCCCCCCATAAAGTAGAGATCTTCACGACTCACCGCCAAGATAGAGCCAAAGAGATAGGAGAGCATATCGACATTGTATCCTGGTGACATATCGACAAGCAAAATCCCTATCGCCATCCCCACAGACCAGATCAACCCGATAAAGGTATCGATGCGTTCGCGTTGGTGTAGGGTGATAGCGGAGATGAGTAGTGCTGTTGCTACCGCAAAGAGAGAGGCACCCAAGAAGAGTGGAAACCCAAAAAAGAGTGCCAGTCCAATCCCCCCATAGGAGGCGTGGGCGATCCCCCCTGCCAAGAAGACCATACGGTTGACCACGATGAGTGAGCCAACCACACCAGAGAGTAGACTCACCAGTATCCCTGCGATGAGGGCGTGTTGCATAAAATCAAATGAGAGTGCCTCTAGCATGGTAGCTCCTTGGTATGGTGACAGCTCTCACAGTGTGTGGAGCCGACCTCATAGTCACACGCAGTACAGTGAGAGGAGCCAAGCATCTGAAGTAGCTCCACTTCACAAAAATGCTCTTGGGGGTCATGGATATGAAAGGTCTCTTTTTTGTTAGAGATATCATGGTAGGCAAGGTGGCGGTTGATATGGGCTGTTTTGTTGGCGTACTCCAAGATCACAGAGATATCGTGACTCACCACAATGATAGTGATCGATTGGTTGAGCTTCTTGAGGAGGTTGTAGATCTCTCGTTGTCCTTTGACATCGATACTAGAGGTGGGTTCATCTAGCAGGAGGATCTTGGGGTTGGCACAGAGGGCTCGGGCGATCATGATGCGTTGGCGTTGCCCCCCTGAGAGTGAGCCAATCTTGGCATGGGCAAACGACTCCATCCCCACCTCTTTGAGTATCGCCATAGCTCGATGGTGCTGTTGGGGTGTGTAGCCAAAGAGAGGACGCTTCTCTCCGATAAAGCCCATCATCACCACCTCAATCACACGGATAGGAAAATGGGTATTGATATTGGTATTTTGAGGGACATAGCCGATAGCAGAGCGGTTGTGCTGAGGGGGGGAGCCGAGGATAGAGATGGTACCCTTTTGGGGTTTGAGTAGACCTAGGATCAGTTTGAGGAGGGTCGATTTGCCCCCACCATTGGGACCGATAATCGCCAAAAAGTCCCGCTCCTCCACAGTGAGATTGATCGACTGGAGGATAATCTCTTTGTCATAGCTAAAGCTAAGCGACTCAATCGTAAGTATCGACATCGAAAAGCTTAGGGGTGTTGTGCGATAGCGTCTGCCATCTTGATGAGGGTCTGAGACCAGTTTGGGCTAAGAGGAGTGAGCTTGATGACAGGGATATGGAGTGCATTGGCAAGGAGCTTGGCACTACGATCAGGAAACTCTGGCTGGGTGAAGATCGCGGTGACCTGCTCCGCCTTGGCCTCTTTGATGAGTGCGATCAACGCTTTTGGTTTGGGGCTTTTGCCTGCTATCTCTATGGGGAGTTGTGTGAGTCCATACTGCTTGGCAAAGTAGCCCCATGAGGGGTGAAAGACCATAAACTTCGCCCCTTTAGGTGTAGAAGCAAGGAGGGTTTTGATATGCTGATCGGTCTGCTCTATCTTCTCTATAAACTGCTCAAAGTTGGCTTGATAGTCGGCACGATGTGTGGGGTCATAGTGCTGAAGTGTGGCGAGGATGGTACCTGCAATACGCTTGAGGTTGCTAGGAGCAGTCCAGATATGGGGATCTAGGGTCGTCTCTTGTCTCTGATCTGCTGTGCTAGGGTGCGTATGGCTAGCGATAGGGTACTTGGTGATACCTTGGGTGAGATCGATGATCTTGAGCTGAGGGTTGAGGTCTTGAAATCGACTGAGCCAGACCTTCTCATACTCTACCCCAATCGCCAAATAGAGTGAAGCGTGAGCGATGGCACGCATCTGGGAGGGTTTGGGTTCGTAGGTGTGTGGGGAGTTGCCGGGGAGTACCATCAGTGTCACATCGACATGCTCGCCACCAATCGCCTCGACAAACTTCTGTTGGGGGAGGATACTCACAACAAGGTTGAGCTTGGCAGAGAGGGAGAGGGTGAGCAGTAGGGTGAGGCCAATCCACGAGAGAAGTAGTCGCATACTCGCTCTCCTATGCTCGTCTAAACATGGAGAAAAGTCCACGGTTTTGCTTTTTGAGCTTCTCATACTTCTGGGTAGCACGACTCACACCTAGCTCCATCGCCTCTTTGTAGAGTCGCTCTGCCTCCTCTTTCTCCTTCTCTACACCGATACCATACTCATAAAACTGTGCCAAATCACAGATCGCTTCGGGGTAGTTGTCATTCATCGCAAGGGAGTAGATGAGGGCAAAGGACTCAGGGAGATTACGCTGAAGTAGCTCCCCTTTGTAGAGTTCGCGTGCCAAGATAAACTGTGCAAATTTTGACTCTGTCGCCCCTGTGACAAGGAGGAGTTGGGCTGCCTCTTCATACTTATGATGCTCAGTAAGCTTCTGAATATAGGTGATAATCTCATCAACCTTCTTGGAGTTATACCCTCCGTGCATAATCTGAAAGAGCCACTTCTTAACCGTACTAAAGCACTCCCCACTCTGGTGGACGAGGGGATACTGGGTAAGCATCGCATTAAACTTCTCTTCGATGTGCGGGATAGAGGGGTACTGGAGGGGTTTCTCCTCCTCTGGGGGTGTCTGTTCTGCTTCAGCCTCCGCAGGAGTCTCCTCCTCTTGCTCCTCGTGGGGAGTAGGGGGTTGCTCTGTTGGCTCCTCTTGTGCTGGGGGAGTCTCGCTGAGTTTGGATTCTACTGCTGGCTCCTCCTGTGCTTGGATGCTCTCTGGCTCTGGCTTGGTTGGAGGGGTGGTAGGTTGAGCAGGCTCTTCGGTGGTTTGGGTCTGGGTCTTCTCGATAGTGATATTCTCTGTGAGGATATCATCGGGCTGGATACTGAGTAGGGCATCGAAGTTGGCAGGTTTTTTGGATGGTTGAGGCGTATCCAAAAAGAGTGCCTCCTCCTCTAGGGACGGATGCTCCTCTTTGGTGCCTGTGACAAAGAGATCAAACTCATTGATAATAGCACTCTCTTGTGCCTCTTTGATGCGTTTTGCCTCTTTGGTATTCTTCTCCAAAATCACCTCCATAGGGGTGTTGATATAGGTGTCGATCAGCTCTTGAGCCTTACCATAATGCCCCTCTTGTAGCTCTTCGATAATCACTTGTATCTCTCGGTCGGTCTTGAGGTGTGTGAGCTTGGCTATCTGAAGTTGTATGGTTTCGATGTCGGTCATAGATATAGCAAAATTGATAATACTAAGGCGTTTTTTTGTCTGATTCATCTATCCTATCCTGTATGCAGTTTGGTGGAGAGTATAGCAAAAGTATGCTTTGAACCACTCCGCAACGCACCTTAGAGCGTCGCAGAGAGTGCCAAGAGTCTACAGGAGTTCTCTAGGATGGAGACCTTTTTTGCCATCTCGGTGATATCTCTATCATAGGAGATAACCCCAAAGCCTTTGATGAGGAGGATATGGGTCTCGTGCTTCTGAAAAAACTGTGGTATCTCAAAGTGGGATCGCTCTCGCCAATCCTCAAAACTCTTAGGATCATAGATAGAGATCTCCCCTAAGATCTTATAGCCGTGGTAGTCTTGGGGGATCACTTTGCTATGTTTGAGAGAGTAGGCAGTCGCGTAGGGGGGCATACTAAAGGAGACATACTTGGCATTGGGAATGGCATTATAGAGGTAGGCGTGGATAGGGGCATCGATATTGGCCTGCTTCCATCGGTGATCTTTTTTGTGGCTATTGAGTGTGATGAGTGACTCCTCTGTCACCTCGTTTAGGATACTATTTTTGGTGTTGGTGATGAAGCTACTCTGTGTGACGCGTGCAGAGATGGAGCCGTGGTAGGCACCAAAGAAGTTTTTATTGAACATAGCCAGTGAGATATGCTGTATCTCTTCCATAAGATATTTATTCATGCGTGGCGACCTTTGTTAGGGATATTGTGTTATTATACTCACTTAATTTTAGTCAAGAGCAACCCCCCGCTTCTTGGAGTGAGGGAGGAGGCCTTGGTGAAGGAAGGCATAGGGTGAAGAGTCCGCATATACCAGTCCTCTTAGATGAGGTATTAGAGAGTTTTAGTCAGGTGGATGAGGGGTATTTTGTCGACTGTACCCTAGGGTATGCGGGGCATAGTAGTGCGGTGTTGGCACGCTATGGACACCTCAAGCATATCGGTATCGATAGAGACAGTGAAGCCCTCGCCTTCTCACGCGAACGGCTCGCCCCCTTTGAGGGGAGAACAACGCTCTACAGAGGCACCTTTGCGACACTCCTCCCCACGCTAGAGGAGGCACCTATCACCGCACTGCTTGCGGATTTTGGGGTCTCTTCGCTTCAGCTAGACAAGGTAGAGCGGGGCTTCTCTTTTGAGAGTGAGACGCTAGATATGCGGATGGATAGTGAGGCGACACTGAGTGCCTATGAGGTGGTTAATGGCTATAGCCAAGAGAAGTTGGAGTATATCTTCGATACCTATGGAGAGGTGCGTTCCTATCGTAAGCTTGCAGGGGAGGTGGTGATGGAGCGAGCCAAAGCCCCTATCACCTCGGCTAAAGCCCTCAGTGAGATCGCCAAGCGGGTCATCCCCGCAGGGGGCAAGATACACCCTGCGACACTGATGTTTCAGGCGATTCGTATCGAGGTCAACAATGAGCTAGGGGAGATCGAGGGGCTACTCGATGCCCTTGAAGCCAAGCACTACGCAGGGGAGGTGGTCTCACTCATCACCTTCCACTCACTTGAGGATCGTCTGGTCAAAAACCGCTTCAAGCAGTGGAGTCTTAACTGTATCTGTGACCCCCACGCGATGCGATGTACCTGTGGCAAAAACCACGCCCTAGGTAAGCCACTCTCCCGCAAACCCCTTACCGCTTCCAAAGAGGAGCTACGCACCAATCCCCGAAGTCGGTCTGCTAAACTGCGTAGTTTTAGATTTCAATGAGTCGGCTAAGAGCAGCCAAGCCCAATGGTATCTCTCTGGGTATGGTCGTGGTGATTGTGATGAGTATGAGTCTGGTACTTCTACTCGCAGGGATCAAAATCTATCTTGCCAACACCATCTACTACGAGAGTAAAAAGGTCAACAAAGTAGCCCGAGAGGTACAGGCACTCAAGGCAGAAAAAGCCCTCCTTGAGCAGAAGGTTGAGGTGTTACGCTTCAAAAACCGTGTCACCGATACGATTTTTGTTGTCTCGGATGAACCCAATGAATTTGATGAGTAGAGGGGGAGTGGTATGATACGAGGTTTTATTGTGTTTGCGGTAGACCGCCCGATACTCAACCATATCTTGATGGTTTTTATGCTTCTGCTCTCACTCTTTGCCTATCAAAATATCGCCAAAGAGATCTTCCCCGCCTCTACACTCGATCAGATCTCTGTGAGTGGTGGGTATGTTGGGGCGAGTGCGGATGTGCTTGATAAGATGGTCGTCACGCAGATAGAGGATGAACTCAAAAGCCTCTCAGAGATCGATACACTCTATACAAGTATCCAAAA
>Ga0256837_1001340_pt1 | contig 17072 bp, 16 predicted proteins | sample 4562384metaG_FD_185976 | JGI IMG/M metagenome (GOLD analysis project Ga0256837, IMG submission 185976) | Hydrothermal vent microbial communities from Guaymas Basin, Mexico - 4561-384 | ecosystem: Environmental > Aquatic > Marine > Hydrothermal vents | place: Mexico: Guaymas Basin | collected...
ACCTTTTAAAAAATGAGTTTGGTGTAAAAAAAGGTGATCGTGTTGTTATCTATATGCCAATGATCCCTGAAGCTGCGTATGCAATGCTTGCATGTGCGAGAATTGGTGCTATTCACTCTATTGTATTTGGTGGATTTAGTGCTGAAGCACTTCGTGATAGAATTGAAGATGCAGATGCAAAAGTAGTGCTTACTGCTGATGGTGCTTTTAGAAAAGATAAACCTTATATGCTCAAACCTGTTGTTGATGCAGCACTTCAAGGAGATACTCCAGTTAAAAAAGTTTTAGTTGTTGAGCGAAATGGTGAAGATGTAGAGTGGGTTGCAGGGCGTGACTATTCATACAATGAACTCATTGAAACACAAGATGTCCATTGCGATCCAGAAGTGATGGATGCAGAAGATCCACTCTTCTTACTCTATACATCAGGAAGTACCGGAAAACCAAAAGGGGTACAGCACAACCAAGCTGGATACATTCTTTGGGCGCAAATGACTATGGAATGGGTGTTTGATGTAAAAGAGAATGATACTTACTGGTGTACAGCTGATATCGGCTGGATTACAGGACATACGTACATTGTTTATGGTCCACTTGCAATGGGTGCAACAACAGTAATGTTTGAAGGTGTGCCAACGTACCCAGATGCAGGTCGTCCTTGGAAAATGGTAGAAGAGTATAAGATCAATCAATTCTATACAGCACCTACTGCCATCAGAGTTTTACATAAAATGGGTGAAGAAGAGCCTGCTAAATATGATTTGAGTTCTTTAAAAGTTCTCGGAACTGTTGGTGAGCCGATTGATCCACCTGCGTGGAAATGGTATTATGAAGAGGTTGGAAATTCTAAGTGTGCTATTGTTGATACCTACTGGCAAACTGAAACGGGTGGACATATAGTTTCACCACTTCCTGGTGCAACGCCAATTAAGCCTGCATGTGCAACATTGTCAGTACCAGGCATTATGGGTGAGATACTTGATCCTGCAACAGGTGAAAGAGTAGAAGCTGGTGAGACTGGTTATATGTGTGTAACACGTCCTTGGCCATCAATGATTCGTGGTGTTTGGGGTGACGAAGAGCGATTTGTTAAATCATACTTCGGTGATGTGAAAAAAGATGGTAAACCTGTTTACTTTACCGGTGATGGTGCTATGTATGATGAAGATGGCTACATTACAATCACAGGTAGAACTGATGATGTTATCAATGTGAGTGGACATAGAATGGGTACTGCTGAAGTTGAAGCAGCCATTAAAAAACATCCAAATGTTGCTGAAGTTGCTGTTGTTGGTAAACCACATGACATGAAAGGTGAGGGAATTTTTGCTTACATCGTCTTAAAATCTGATGAGGGTATAGCAGATGAGGTTGAAGAGGTTAAAGCAATCAATAATGTTATTAAAAAAGAGATAGGAAATATTGCTCTTTGTGATGATGTTGTGTTTGTTCCAGGACTTCCAAAAACTCGTTCGGGAAAAATAATGCGTAGAATTTTACGCTCTATTGCTAAAGGTGAGGAAATTACTCAAGATATTTCAACACTTGAAGATCCATCAGTAGTTGAAAAAATTGAAAATATGGTTAAGTCCAAATAAGGCTTAAACAAAATAAAAATGCTATAATTTCATAAATAAACTGTAAAGAGTCAGTATGGAATTATGCGTTGCCCTTGATTTATCTACAAAAGAAGAGAATTTAGCTCTTGTTCAAAAAATAAAAGAGTATGATGTCTGGCTGAAAGTCGGACTCCGTACTTATATCCGTGATGGTGAAGATTTTTTAAAAGCTATTAAAGCAATCAATCCTAAATTTAAAATCTTTTTAGATTTAAAACTCTATGATATTCCAAATACTATGGCAGATGCCGCAGAGTCTATTATGGGGCTTGATGTAGATATGTTTAATGTTCACGCAAGTGCAGGGCGTCGTGCTATGCGTACGGTGATGCAGCGCTTAGAAAAATATGAAGATCGTCCATTGGTTTTGGCCGTTACTGCACTTACATCATTTAGTGAAGATGAGTTTCGTGCAGTTTATGAAAAAGATATTGCAACTAAGGCTGACCAGTTTGCAAAAGATGCACAGGAGAGTGGACTTGACGGTGTTGTCTGTTCAGCTTATGAGTCCCTCTCAATTAAAAACATTACAGATGCGAGTTTTATGACACTTACTCCGGGAATTAGACCTTTTGGGGAAGATGCAGGCGATCAAAAACGTGTAGCAGATGTTGCATTCGCAAAAGAGCAAAAGGTTAATTTTATCGTTGTAGGGCGTCCTATTTATCAGGCTGATAATCCTTCTGATGTAGTAGAAAAAATTTTAGCTCAAATTTAAGCTTCATATTATTAAATAATCACTATAATATCGCTCTTCAAATGGACGAGTGGGTGAGTGGCTGAAACCACATCCCTGCTAAGGATGCGTATGGGTAACTGTACCGAGAGTTCGAATCTCTCCTCGTCCACCAGATATAAAAATCCCCCTTTAGATAATCATTGTCACTAAATATTTGCCGACATAGCTCAGTTGGCTAGAGCAGCTGATTTGTAATCAGCAGGCCCGGGGTTCAAATCCTCGTGTCGGCACCACTTTTATAAGAAACTTTTCGTACCACTTTTATCATAGAGATCTTTATAGCGAAAGGTGATGAGGTTTTGCATAATTGCAAATAAAATCATAAAGTTTAAAAAACTGCTTCCTCCGTAGCTAAACATTGGTAGAGGGACTCCCACAACAGGTGCGTAACCTATTGTCATAGAGATATTGACTCCCATATAGATAAAAATCATAAAAGAGATAGATACTGTTACAACCTTTATGTAGTAGTCTTTGTTAAAGACAGCAAGGCTTAAAAGATGTAGTATTAGCATCACATAGATAAGAATGAGTCCAAGTGCTCCTAAAAATCCTGTACGCTCAACAACAAAGGCAAAGATAAAGTCACTTGTTGCGATGGGAAGAAACTTCATTTGTGTCTGTGTAGCATCTTCTTTATCTTTACCGTTCCAACCTCCAGAACCTATGGCAATGATGGATTGCTGAACATGATAAGAGGGTTTTTCACTTAAAAAGTCTGTTATACGCTCTTTTTGATAATCATGCAGACCATATTTATAAACAAGCGGAGAGATAAGCAAAATGGAAACAACAATGGTGGCTACTATCTTCCAATAGATACCGACAAAAAATAAAACACCGTAACCGATAAGCAAGAGTACAAGTGCAGTTCCCAAATCAGGTTCTTTAGCTATAAGAATGAAAGGCAGTAAGATATAAAAACTTATCTTTAAAAAGTCTTTAATTCTGTATCCGCCCATAGGAGGAGGGTTTTTGTTGATGAGGTATGCCAGCATTAAGATAAGTGCCGGTTTTACAAACTCTGAGGGTTGAATAGTTGCATTGATAAAGGGGATGTCTATCCAACGTTGTGCACCAAGGCGTGAGTGTCCAAAGAACTCAACTGCCAAGAGCAGCAGGATGTTTCCCCAGTATATGAAGGGAATCAGCCAGCTCATACGTCGAATAGGGAGTAAAAATACGGCTATAAAGGCTAAAAATGCCACACCGACATAGGCTATCTGTTTTTCTGCCAAAGCAGGGACAGCCTCTCCTATGAGCCAATTGGACATAATGATGAGAGGAATGATAAGAATAATAGAAAGAAAGTCAAATTGTGATAAAATACTCTTATCAAATCTCCACAAGTTTGTAACTCCAAAATAAAAATTACATGATTGTATCATAAAGGGAATAACAGTGAGAAACATACAAGAGTACAGATGTGATGTGCCACAGCGCTTAGACACATTTTTAGCTCAAGAAATAGGGCAAACTCGTTCACAGGTAGCGCAACTTATAAAGCAAGAGGCTGTTTATATAAATAATAAAAAAGTCTCTCGTCCGGGTATTAAATTAAAAAGCGGACAAAATATTAAAGTAGAGTTTCCTGAGGCTACAGAGTCTCAGCCGCAAGAGGTTACATTTGATGTTGAGATCTTATATGAAGATGAAGATGTTCTAGTCATTAACAAACCAAGTGGTGTGACAGTCCATCCGGCTCCAAGTGTTAAAGAACCGACTCTTGTTGACTGGCTTAAACATAAAGGTGTCAGGCTCTCAACAATAAGTGGAGAAGAACGCCACGGTATTGTACACCGACTCGATAAGGGAACAAGTGGTGCAATGGTTGTTGCAAAGAACAATGAGGCACATGAATTTCTCTCCAAGCAGCTACAAGATAAGAGTATGGGACGATATTATTTGGCACTTGTTACCCCTCCTTTAAAAGATGATGTTACAATAATAGAATCAAACATAGCCAGAAGTCCTCATAATCGTTTGAAGATGGCTTGTGGACTTGATCATGGTAAATATGCCAAGACTATGTTTAAACATTTGGCATTGAGTAGTGATGAAAAAACAGAGCTTCTTGCCTGTAAACTCTTTACAGGAAGAACACATCAGATACGTGTGCATTTGGAGAGTTTGAATCGTCATATTTTGGGAGATCATATTTATGGATTGAGCCCTAAAACAGAGAAGGCGGAACGAATTTTGCTACATGCTTATCTGATATATTTTATTCATCCTAAGACAAAAGAGAAACTATTCTTCCAAGCAGGGTTTGATTCTGTAATGAAAGAGACAATAAATAAAAAATTTGACAGGGAGATTTTAAATGAAGTTATCACTTCTGAGTACATTATTCACAGCTTCACTGCTGCTTCTTAGCGGTTGTGCTGAAATAACACCGACACCCAAAGAGAAGGTTGTTGTAGACTCTACATTACCTGCAGTTACTTTAACAAGGAATGGTATTATTACAGATATGAAGACAGTTGCCTTTGAGTGGAAAAGTATAACAGATCCACGTGTAGAGGGAATTTATGTATATAAAAGATCTTTAGAAGATAAAGATGTAAAAGATTTGAAGTATTATACTACGATTGATACACGATACTCTACGCATTATGTAGATAGGGATGTAAAGCCTAATACAAAATATTCGTATGCTTTTAGAGTTTTTACAAAAAATTCTCAAGGTGTGAACTCTAAAGTTTTTGTTGTAAATACTCTTCCTGTATTGCAGTCTGTTTCATGGATTCATTCTATTACAGGACTTCCTAGAATTGCAAAAATCATTTGGAGACCTCACGTGAGTGAGCGAGTTGCTACTTATATCATAGAGAGAAAGACTTTTGAAGATAAAGAGTGGCATCAGATAGCTGAGTTAAGCGGAAGACTTAATGCTGAGTATATTGATGCAGGGCTTGAAGATAATCATGTTTATATGTATAGAATTAGAGTAAAAACATATGATGGCATTATCTCTACACCATCTCAAATTGTAAAATCAATTACAAAACCACTGCCAAAAAGTGTAACAAAAATAGAAGCAAGTAGAGATCTTCCAAAAATGATAAAAATTACATGGAGTGCTTCAACACAAAAAGATTTTGAGCGATATTATCTTTACAGAGCAGATGATATAGACGGTTCTTATGAGCTTATCGCAAAACTCTACAATAACCATTTTACAGATAAGATTGATGAAGATGGAAAAACATATTTTTACAAAGTGAGTGTAATTGATAAGGATGGACTTGAGAGTGAACATGATAAGAATAAAGTAATGGGTATGACATTGCCAAAACCAGCTGCTCCTGCAATTGTTGAAGCAAAACGTCAAGGCAATACAATAGAGTTAAAATGGGGTAAAAGTGATCCAAGAACAGTTTCATACATTGTTGTGAAAAAATCCAAAAAAGGATGGTTTGATGAGCTTACAAATGAGTATAAAAATATTAAGAAGCATCTCTTTGTAGATTCAGGAATTGAGCCTGATACACTTTATACCTATACTGTATATAGTGTTGATAAAAATGGCATAGTCTCTGATCCAAGTATTGAAGTTCAGATTAAAACACCAGAATCAAAAAAGATTATTCCTGCACCAAAAGCCAAAGCTTTAGAAGAAGAGACAGCAAAAGCTGTGAGTACAAAAAATAGCAGTAGTGAGACAACAGTCGCACCTGCGCAAGAACTTGATTTGAATGGACTTTAATGCCACACTTGCATATAAAAGAATTTAAAGAGATAGAACTACCAAGTTTGCTGGATGGGGTAACATTCGATTTTATGGCATCGAATGTTCATCACTTAGATGAGAAACTCATAGCCGTAAAGTATGAAGGAGAAGAGTTCTTTTTGCTTGTTAAAGAGGATGGGAAAAGGACGCTTTTAAAAACAGATAAACTGACACGTCCTGCTTCTATCTATAATGTACATCGTGCACTGCTTGCCTATGCAAAAGCAGCGGGCTTGGAAGTTGTTGCTTCCAATGTGCCCGATACACAAAAAAATGTACATTTACAAGAGGCAAATGCGCTTAAAAAGATAGAGTATTTTGCTAAGAACTTTCCAAAAGACAAAGAGGTACGCATTGAGGTCGGTTTTGGATCCGGACGTCATCTACTGCATCAAGCTGCACAAAATCCTGATGTGCTTTTCATAGGTATTGAGATTCATCGTCCTTCAATAGAGCAGGTTTTAAAGCAAATAGTAATACAGAAGCTAGATAATGTTATGGTTCTTGATTATGATGCACGACTCTTTATGGAGCTTGTACCTTCTAATCTTGTTGGCGCAATCTATGTGCATTTTCCAGTTCCATGGGATAAAAAACCGCATCGTCGTGTTATCTCGACAAATTTTATAAAAGAGGCTCGTCGTATTTTAAAAGTAGGTGGTACTTTGGAGTTGCGTACAGACAGTGAGAATTATTATGCTTATTCGTATGAAACATTTATAGACTTTCCTAAGATATCACTGCAGATACATAAAAATAGAGATATTGCCGTGAGTTCAAAGTATGAAGACAGATGGAAAAGGATGGAGAAGAACATCTATGATGTCATCATGACCAATGATGAAGTCTCTCCTGCATTGGAGATTGAAGGTGATTTTTCGTTTCCTCAAAAAATCAAGCTCTCAAATGAAGAGCTCATAGCGCTGCATAATAAAACGATACGTTTTGAGGGTGGATTTATCCATTTTGAAAGAGTTTACAAGTTAGAAAATGGGGTAATGTTACGCATATCTATGGGAAGTTTTGATAGACCAGAGCATCTTTATCTAATCATAACGGATAATAGACTATCATTCTATCCAGAATTGCCTCTTCGTTCACCAAGTAATTTAGAGGCGCACAAACATTTACTGAAGGCTTTAGATGGATAAAGTAATCATTGCTGAAAATTTATCACTTGCATATTCTAATGATGAAACAATTATTAACAAAGCAAATTTGTCGATAGATTCAGGCAGCTTTGTATTTATCACAGGTGCGAGTGGTAGTGGAAAATCAACACTTCTTAAATCGCTTTATGGCGCACTTAAGCCGATTGAAGGCAGTCTTGTCGTCGGTGGTGTTGAACTGCGTGGAGTGTCTAACTCTAAGCTGAATTTTTTACGTAAACACTTAGGCATTGTTTTTCAGGATTATAAACTGGTAAAAGAGTGGACAATTGAAAAAAATATTATGCTTCCGCTTATCATCAACGGCTATGAAAAAACGGTAACGCAAAATCAGGTTGATTCACTTTTGAAGCATGTAAAACTACGCCATCAGGCAGGAAAATATCCGCTAGAACTCAGTGGTGGTGAGCAGCAACGTGTAGCAATGGCACGTGCTCTAGCACACAACCCGATTTTGATCTTAGCTGATGAGCCTACGGGTAATCTTGATGATTACTCTTCACAGTTGATATGGAACCTTTTAGAGGGTGCAAATGAACAGCTCAAGACGACTATCATCGTTGTAACACACCATATTCCAGAGACAATGAAGGTTGATTACAAGCATTATCATATAGAGTTTGGAGATATACGTGAAGTCATTTAAAAATCATCTCTCCTTGGTAATTGCACTTTTGAGCATACTTTTTTCTCTTCAGGTCTTTACTATAGTAGACAGAGCTATCGATGCCTATAAAGAGAACTTGGCAAAAAACTATGCTTTGGTCGTTGTCTCACAAAAAAGGCTAGATAGACAAAAGCTCATTGAAAAAAGTAAGCTTATAGCAAGTGTTAAAGAGATATCTCCAGATAGCATCATTCAAAAGCTCAACAGTGGTATTAGTAAGCAAAATATAGCACTTTTAAAAGTGACATTGCCAAAATTTTACAAGGTAAAGCTCAAACGTTATCCATCACCAAAGGAACTTGAAAAATTGACAAAACTGCTGCTTCGTTCACAATCTATAGAGAAAGTAGAGGCTTTTAGTAAAACACACGATACAACCTATAAACTGCTTCTGCTTTTTAAAACAGTCATCTCTGTTTTTGCTTTTACGGTTCTTATTGTAACAATCTTACTTATCTTTAAAGAGCTTCGTATTTGGCAGTTTAAACATAATGAACGAATGAATATTATGGGGCTTTTTGGTGCTCCTGTTTGGTTGCGTTCAGCTGTACTTTTTCGTCTTGCAATCGTAGATGCCCTAATAGCCTCAACGCTCTCTTTTGTTCTCTTTTCGTATCTTTCATCTATGCCATGGATAGAAGAGCAGTTAAGAAGTATTGGGATTTCTGTTGTGTTGTTTGATAAAACATATGACTTTTTGACAATGCTTGGTGTATCATTGGTGGTTTCAATACTGCTTGCAATATTTATTGTCCTGGGACATAAAGAAGAGGTATGATGTATCAACGTTTCGTAGTTCTTTGTTTGCTCTTCGCATCGCTTTTATACGCGCAGGGAGAAATAGACAAGAAGATAAAAAGGACCAGTTCAAAACTCTCTTCGTACTCTAAAAATTACTCAAATCTCAACAAAAAAATGGCACGTACTGCAAAGGCTATTATTGAACAAAAAAAAGAGATACTCAAACAAGATGCCTACTTAAAAAAACTCGCAGAAGAGCTTACCGAAAAAGAGAGCAGCTATAAGCTCAACTCTCAAGAACTTACAGTTTTAAAACAGCAGCAAATGCAGCTTAAAAAGAAGCAAAACAGAATTGAAGAAGAGCTTGTTTTTGTCATAGCGCAGAGTGTTTCACTCTCAGTTATACTTGATGCAGAATACCCAACAAATGAGAATGCTCTCATAGAGTTGGAAGTGCTCAAATCAATGCTCAAAGACTCAAAGGCCAAAGCAAAGCGCTTAAGCAGACTTTTTTTTGAAAACACAAAAATTATTCAATCATTAAATAATAAAACAGATGCGCTTGAAAAGTCCATTGCAACTATAGATGCAAAGCGAAAAGAGTTATTGAAGAAAAAGGTGGAAAACAAACGTGCTCTTAAAAAGCTTAAAATCGCAAAAGCATCATATAAAAAAGAGCTCCAAAAGCTTCTTAAGCGTCAAAATGCGCTGAAAAAGACACTTTCACAATTAAATCTTATAAAAATTGATAAGATAAAAAAAGCTCAAGAGGAAAAAGCAAGAAAAGAGGCATTTAAACGGCAAAAAATTGCACTCAATGAAAATCTGCCAAAGGTTAAAAAACATGGAAGCTCGTACCAAAGTGTAAAAACAATTCGTTATCGTGGACCAAAGACGATAGCACCGCTCGCATCTTATTCAATTACAAAGAAATACGGAACATATACAGACCCTATTTATGGCATAAAGATTTTCAATGAATCTATTTCACTGAAACCAAAACAAAAAAATGCCAAAGTCAAGACGGTATTTAACGGAAAAGTTATCTATGCAGACAAGACAGCAGTACTAGACAATATAGTCATCGTTGAACACAAAAATGGTCTGCATACTATCTATGCGAACCTTTCACAAATTGCCCCTGGCATACGTAAGGGTAAAAAAGTAAAAAGAGGTGCTGTGGTAGGGCGTGTTAAAGATGAACTTGTATTTGAAGTAACGCAAAAAAGTGCGCATATTAACCCTATACGATTATTTAGATAGTTTTAGATATAATTGCGCAAAAATTTAAGAGCAGAGACAATAGTATGAAATTTATTCAAACACGTGGTATAGATACAAATAAACCAGAAACAGTAACATTTTCAGAAGCAATTTTAAGTCCAATAGCTTCATTCGGTGGTCTTTATGTGCCTGAAACACTCCCCGATTTGGGAGAAGCTTTTTTACAAAAGCATCTTAACTCTTCTTACAAAGAGTTAGCAAAAGATATGCTTGATAGATTTAAGATTGATATTGAGGGTGCTGTAATCGATGAAGCTTTATCTTTGTATGATAATTTTGATGATGCAAACAATCCTGTACCGGTTGTTAAAGTCAAAGAAAATCTTTATGTGAGTGAGTTATACCATGGACCGACTCGTGCATTTAAAGATATGGCACTGCAGCCTTTTGGTGTTGTACTCTCATCAATAGCACAGAGACTCAATGAAAATTATCTTATCTTAGCAGCTACGAGTGGTGATACAGGTCCTGCAGCGCTTGAGACATTTAAAAATCGTGCAAATGTAAAAGTAGCATGTTTGTATCCTGATGGTGGAACAAGTGATGTCCAGCGTCTGCAGATGGTTACAGAAGATGCAGATAACTTGAAGGTTATCGGTATTCATGGTGTTTTTGATGATGCACAGAGTGCACTGAAACGTCTTTTGGCAAGTGAGAACTTTAAACAAGCACTCCAGAAAAAAGACACAAAACTTTCAGCTGCAAACTCTGTAAACTTTGGTCGTATTATCTTCCAAATTATCTACCATATTCACTCTTATCTGGAACTTGTGCGTCAAAATGCCATCACAATGGGTGAGAAGGTTTACCTTAACGTTCCATCAGGAAACTTTGGAAATGCACTCGGTGGATATTATGCATGGAAAATGGGTCTTCCAGTTGAGAAGATTATTATCTCTTCAAATGAAAATAATGTTTTAACACGTCTTATTCGTGATGGAAAGTATGATTTGCGTGAATGTGAAGTGGTGAGTACAACATCACCTGCGATGGATATCTTAAAATCATCAAATGTTGAGAGAGTTTTATTTGACCTTTTTGGTGAAGTACGTACTAAAGAGTTGATGATGGATCTTGAAGAGCAAAACTTTTATGAGCTGCGTGAGGATGAACTTGCAAGATTAAGAGAGTTTTTTGATGCTGATTGGTGTAGTGGAGATGAAGGAAAGAAATATATAAAAGAGATATTTGAGAACTATAACTATCTTATGGATCCACATACTGCAACGTGTATAAAGTCTTATGAGAGTGTTTCAAAACCAGATATCAAATCTATCATATACTCAACTGCAGAGTGGACGAAATTTTCGCCTGTTATAGCAAATGCTCTGACAGGTGAAATTGATACAAAAGATGTTGAGGCATTAGAGTCAATTTCCAAAGTTGCAAAACTTGAAATTCCTACAATGATCAGGGAACTTTTCACAAAAGAGATAGCACAAAAAACTGTTATTGAAAAAGAAGAGATTGAAAATGAGATACTAAAGTTTTTGTAACTTTAGATCTCTGATACTTTTCTGTAAGCAAAGCCTCTAAAATCTTTATTATAAAAAAATATAACACCTCATTTAATCTATTGAATAATAAGAAATAACATATTAAGGCATAGTTAATTTATTTGATTGTAGAATACAGGATATAGGATATGTTATGAATGAAACAATGGAAGACGAATTAACTAAGAAAAGAAATATGCTCTATTATAACCAGCTAGTGATGAATGAGAGAAAAGCGAAAGCTGGTCATTCTAAACATAAAAAAAAGAAAAAAGCAGCAAGTTTTGGTTCGCAAGAGGTGAGCTTTAAAGATTTTCTTTATATTCCAGAAAATTGGGAAGCGGCGTTTTATGTACTATATGGAGTGGGGGTTCCATATCTTGCAGGTGCAATTTTTCTCTTTTTCTTTGTAGCAGGGGGAAGTTATGAGAACTTTAAACTGCTTAATATGAATGCTTTTTTGATTGTATGGTTGATTGGGTATGAAATTGTCGCAGTTTTTTCACTTATTTGGATACTCATTCTCTACTTACAGTATGATGCAGAAGAGGAATATTATTAAAAAACTGAGTTTTATAACTCAGTTGCTTTTTTATAGGCTTTCTCAATGGCACTGATACAGGCGCTTCTTACGTTTCCATCTTCAAGTGCTCCATAACCTGCAGCAGTTGTACCTCCAGGACTCATTACACCATCTTTTAAAAGTGCAGGATGTTCATTCTGAATCAACTTCCCAAAACCATCAAAAAGACCACGCATAATAGCAAGTGCATCATCACGTTTGAGTCCTTGCTTGACTGCACCGTCAGCTAATGACTCTGCTATAAGTGCTAAATACGCCGGTCCACTACCTGCAAGAGCAGTCGCAATATCTATCTCTTTTTCACTTGCGAGCCAGTGAGCAGTTCCAATTGAGCTAAAAAGTTTTTGTGCATCATCTTTATATGCAGCCTCACCTGTAAGGGTAGTCATAGATGCAGCTACAGAAGCGGCAAGATTTGGCATAGCTCGAACTACTGCTTTTGTTTGAAAATATGTAGAGAGTTTTTCTAAGTTTGTTCCTGCCAATACAGAGTAGAGCACTGTTGCTTCTCCGGTGAGTTTTTTACTTACTTCTTCTACATTTGCAGGTTTGATACAGAGCATTAGTGTTTTGTTTGTGATATCAAAGTTATCAAGAAGATATTTATCTATGTTTAGACCAAGTTTCTTCTCAAATTCTTCAAGTTTTTTAATGTCTCGTCCGACTACTTCGATCTTGTACTCATCTTTGAGTCCTTTGGCAATGCTAAGCGCCATATTGCCATTTCCAATAAATGTTAACGTTTTCATAAAAGTCCTAAATATTTTATGGTAGTATTATACCATTTATTAAATTTAATCAATTTGGATCGTTATTATGGAAAAATTTTTACAAGAGGCGAAAACTGCAAGCCGTGTTTTTAACACACTTAGCGGTGCCGAAATCAACAGAGTATTAAAAGAGATGGCAGAAGCTTTGCGCGCCAATACCATGGAGCTTTTAGAAGCAAATGCAGTAGATATGGCTCAAGGCAAAAAGAACAATCTTTCATCGGCACTCATGGATAGACTTCTTTTGGATGAGAGTAGAATAGATGCAATGGCAGTTGCTGTTGAAGAGATAGCAGGGCTTAAAGATCCAGTAGGAAGAGTTCTTGATGGATGGGTCACTGAAGATGGACTTAAAATCGAGAAAGTATCCATTCCTATTGGTGTGATTGGCATTATTTATGAATCACGTCCAAATGTAACAAGTGATACAGCAGCACTTTGCTTTAAAAGTTCAAATGTCTGTGTACTCAAAGGTGGGAAAGAAGCAGAGTATTCAAACAAGGCTATAGCAAAAGTATTGCAGGCAACTTTAGAGAAAAATGGTCTGCCACGTGAGCTTATCTCTTTAATTCCAGACTCCTCACGTGAGGGTGTGGCAAAATTAATTAAGATGGATAAGTATGTTGATTTGATTATTCCTCGTGGTGGCGAAGGACTCATTAAATATGTAAGCCAAAATGCTACGGTAAGTGTTGTAAAACACGATAAAGGGCAATGCCATACCTACATCGATAAAGATGCAAATATGCAAGATGCAATTAAAATTGCCATCAATGCAAAAGTACAGCGACCAGGTGTTTGTAATGCGATGGAGACACTTCTTGTCGATAAAGCTATTGCCAAAGAAGCTCTACCACAACTAAAAGAGGCATTTGATGCAGCTCATACAGAACTTAAAGGTTGTTCAACGACGCAAGAGATCATTACTGTGGCTCATGCCGATGATGAAGATTACGATACAGAGTATTTGGCAAATATCTTAAATATAAAAGTGGTAGATGGTGTTGAGGGTGCGATAGAACATATTATCCGTTTTGGTTCAGGACATTCGGAAGCTATTATTACACAAAATATTACAACAGCAGAGATTTTTTTAAACGGCATAGATGCAGCAGCACTCTATGTAAATGCGTCAACACGTTTTACTGATGGGGGTGCTTTTGGTTTTGGTGCAGAGGTTGGAATATCGACAAATAAACTGCACGCAAGAGGTCCTATGGGAATTGAAGGACTAACAACATATAAATATAAGATTTATGGAAATGGGCAGATAAGATAATGCAGAGCGTAAATGAATTAAGAGATATAAAATTTTTTGAAAATCTTTCTCTAGAGGAGTTAGAACAACTTGCAACTATCTCACGCAAGCGTAAATTTACAAAGGATGAAGTGCTTTTTTATGAAAAGGATGAGCCTCGTTTTTTGACACTTTTGACAGATGGTATTTTAAAAGTTTATAAAACAGATCCTAAAAATAATGAGATAATTCTTCATCGTTTTTCTCCTAAAGTTTTAATTGCTGAAATGGCAGTTTTAGAGGGAATTCCATATCCGGCTTCAGCAGCATTTGAGACGGATGGAGCCGTTATAGAGATAGATTTTATAAAATTTAAAGAGAAATTTTTATGTAATCCTGATGTTACTTTTACATTTTTTAAATCACTTACACAAAAGATAAAATATCTCGAAGGTGTTATTGCGCTTAATATTGTTCTTGATTCTACTGCCAGAGTTGCAAAATATATCTGCGACAATGAAGAAGCTTTAAAAATGAAACACAATCAATTGGCACAATATCTTCACATGACACCAGAGACACTCTCTCGTATTTTTAAAAAATTTGCAAAACTTGGTTTTATTGAGAAAGAAGGAACTAGCTATATTATTAAAAATAAAGAAGCTTTAGCAATACTTTTTGAATAATTGGCTTCTTTATTGACATATGTCAATAAATGTTTTAACTTCTTGGATTACAATCATGTTGATATTTTAAGAAAAGGATTTTATATGTCACATATTCCAAGTGAAGCACAAAAGATAGAAGTTGAAGGTGCAACAGTAGATTGTTTTAAACTTGCCAAAGATGGTGAGAGTAGTTACTATTTTGATACATCAAAAGAGGGACCACCCCATCCAATGGTAAATGCTATGTGCTGTTTGAAACTTATTAAAGGCACAAATGATAAAGTCGTGATGATTAATCATAAAGCACCGGGTGGTCTTTTTGATAAATTAGGTTCTGATATTACTTATGAAGTTACAGATCTACCTGATGGTTTAGTACAAATTGTTTTTAGAAGTGTTGATTCTAATGAAGAGAGTGATTTAACACAAACTTCTTGTCACGGATAAGCAAATAGTATGAATAGCATTTCGCAAGATTTTGCACCCCCGTTTAAATTAATAGCTCCCTTTTTTATTTTGGGGAGTCTGTTTTATACTCTTTCAACATTAAGTATTTTTTTATTTCAAACACAAGATTTGGTTTTTACATCTCCGAATGTTATTAGCTTTGTTCATCTTTTTTTATTGGGCTTTGTTATGATGACTATATTTGGTGCAATGGCACAGCTTGTTCCTGTTGTACTTGAAGTAGGGCACTTTGGAGTGGAACTTTTTTATGCTATTTGGCCACTATTGCTTATAGGAACACTTTTGATGGTTTTTGGGTTTTTATACTCAGCTGCATTGTTGCCATATGGTGGTATCGTTGTTCTTATTAGCATGATGATATTTGTTGGCGAAATATTTTTAACAATTAAAAAAGTAGAAAAATTTAATTTGGTAATGAGTAGTGTTTTAATTTCAAATACATTTTTGTTTTTTGGAATTATTTTTGGACTTTTAATGGCACTTTCATATGCGGGAACAATCTCTTTAGATATTTCTCAAATGTTACGTGCACATGTTTATTCTGTTGTTGGTGGCTATATTGGTGTTACAATTATGGGACTCTCTATTGTTTTGGTCCCAATGTTTACACTTTCGCATAGTTTTTCGCTTACACCGTTGCGTATTTCGATAACGATGATGAGTGCTGGTGTTGTGAGTGTTGTGCTTTCTGCACTTTTTGAGATTAAGTTTTTTGAATATTTAGGTTACTTTTTATCTTTAGGTTCTTTGCCTTTTTATTTTTATATAATCTATATTATTTATAAAACTCGACCAAGAAAAGAGAACGATGTTTATGCTATTTCGATGATGTTTTCATACTCGTCAATGCTTGTTGCCCTTGTTTTGGCCATTATCTATTTCATAATGCAAAAAGAAGAACTTTTGTTGGCATCTGCCTGGGTGTTCTTTTTTGGATTTTTTGGATTTTTGATAACCGGACATATTTATAAAATCATTCCATTTTTAGTTTGGTTTGAAAGATTTTCTCCGTTGGTTGGAAAGCAAAAGATTCCAATGCTAGCAGATATGGTGCCTTACAAAAGTTCACAGGCACAGTTCATATTTTCGGCTGTAGGTGTTATTTTAGTAACCATAGCTATATTAACAAAGAGTAATATACTTTTACACAGTGGAGCATCATTTCTCTTTTTTGGTGCTTTGGCGTTTGTAAGAAGTATGCTCTATATGATAAATTTTAAATAAGGAAAAAATAATGATGTACACAAAAGATGAATTATATCAAGCAATATCTACGGTTGTAGATCCAGAGGTTGGATTTAATCTTGTAGAAATGGGTTTAATCTATGATGCAAGCAGTGATGATGAGGGGAATGTAAAAGTTACTATGACGCTCTCTACTCGTGCATGTCCATTGCATCAAATGATTTTACAATGGGTAAAAGAGGCTATTGAAAAACTCCCTAATGTAAAAGATATTGATGTTGAAGTTGTCTGGGAACCTGTATGGAATATATCTATGGCAGATGATAACGTTAAAAAAGCACTTGGTGCTTAGATTTTTGGCATAAGAGTAGTTCTCTTATGCTTTTATGCCTTTTGTAAGGCTTTCTCTTCCCACTCTTTAAATGCAGGAGTGAAATATTCAATTCGTACCTTTTTAAACTCTCGTGATGAGTAAAGTGGCATATGCTCTTTTGATTCTATCTCTTTTGCTATATCTTCTATAATGCTATTTGTTTCTTCTGTAGTTTTACCATGAACCATAGTAAAAAGATTGTAGGGCCAGTTCGGATATTTTGGACGCAGGTAGCAGTGACTTACAGCAGAGAACGCTGCAGCCTTTTCTCCTATTGCTTCGCCATCTGCTTCATCAACATCCCAAACAACCATTGCATTGGCATTAAAACCTGCTTTTC
>Ga0256837_1001341_pt1 | contig 17070 bp, 18 predicted proteins | sample 4562384metaG_FD_185976 | JGI IMG/M metagenome (GOLD analysis project Ga0256837, IMG submission 185976) | Hydrothermal vent microbial communities from Guaymas Basin, Mexico - 4561-384 | ecosystem: Environmental > Aquatic > Marine > Hydrothermal vents | place: Mexico: Guaymas Basin | collected...
ACAAATGAATACCAATTACCTCCTACATGGATTGAGTACTTTCCAAGTGCAGCTGAAATTGCTATTGGTTTTGGTGCTATTGGTATCTTCTTTATGCTCTATTATTTTGGTCAAAAAATATTTGACTTAGAGGGCGGAGATCATTAATATGTCTCTTTCTTCTGTTATAATATTCTTATGAAAAGAATAGAAACATCAAGAAGAAAATTTTTACAAGGTAGTGTGGCACTCTGTGTCTATGCTACCTCCTCTTTCGCTTTTTCCCAAGAAAAACCATCCTCTTATACTCCTATTGAAAATATTCCATACTTATGTAATATGTGTCGTAATAAATGTGCAGGTTTTGCACGAGTAGAGAATGGTAAAGTAGAAAAACTTAACCCTAATAAATATTTTCCAAAATCAAGAAATATGCTCTGTCCAAAAGGAAACGCTGGTATAGATGCTCTTTATGATAGTGATAGATTGAAGTACCCACTCATACGAATGGGAAACCGTGGTGATGGTCGCTATAAAAAAGCAACATGGGATGAGGCTTATGAGTATATAAAAGATAAACTTGTAAAGATTATAGATGAAGAGAAAGATAACCGTTCTTCTATTGCATACTGTAATGGAGAGGGGTTTAATAAAGATGAGTATATCAAGTTTTTTGGTTCAAAAGTAGGAAGTGCAAATTTTTTAGATGAGGGAAGTATCTGTCTAAATACTAAACTCGGAGCAACTGTTTTAACTATTGGCGATATTGGTGAGATGGATGTTGCTGGGAGTGATTATCTTATCATTAGTGGGGCAAATCGTTATGAGTCTCTTATAACTCCTGATAGTGTCGATATGATTCATGCGAAACAGAAGTTAGTAGTTCTTGACCCTCGTTGTACTGTTACTGCACAAAAGGCAGATGAGTATCTGCCACTTCACCCGGGGACAGATTTGGCTTTTTGTTTAAGTGTTATATATGTAGCCCTTAAAGAGAAACTTTACAATAAAAAATATGTAGAGGAGTCTTTTGAAGATTTTGATAAACTTCAAAAACATATACTTACAAACAACTACACACCAGAGTGGGCAGAGAGTAAAACACATATACCTCATGAAAAAATCACTCAAATTGCAAGAGAGTTTTTTGGTGCTAAAAATCCTCTCTACTATTTAGGTCGTAGAAGTGTTTGGAGTCAAAATGATTTTCAGCTTCGACGTGCCATGGTTCTTATAAATGCTTTAGCTGGAAGTGTGAACAGAGAGGGTGGCATTATATTTGGAAAACCTATACATGTTAAATATGAAGAGGTAAATGAACCTTTTTATAATGAGACTGAGGGTAGGTTTGATTTAGATGGCATAGTGTATGGTTCACAAAAGGGTGGATCGTGGCTTAACTTTAGAGAAAAAGTTATCACTCAAACTGCTCCCTATCCAGTTCGTGCACTATTTGTAAGAAAACATAATCTTATGCAAAATATGCCTAATATCGCTAAAACAAAAAAGATGCTTGAGATGATGGACTTAGTTGTAGTGCTTGATACAATGCCGAGTGATACAGCATTAATGGCAGATGTTATTCTCCCCGAGTGTAGCTACTTAGAGCGTGAAGATATGGTGGTGAGTTTTAATCGTCTTGAACCCTCTTTGGCACTAAGAAACCAAGTTATAAAACCACTCTACGAGAGTAGAAGTATGCAAGATATTTTAAAAGGTCTCGGAAAAAAACTCTCAAAACCTCTTTTTGAAATAAGTGCAAAATATGATGAAGATTTACAAGATAGTATCAAAGAGATAGGTATGAGAAAAGCCTATAAAGAGGGTGGTTATGATTTAACCGAACTCTATAAGCAGGATATATCTGAGCGAAATAGAAAGCTTATCACTGCTCAGTTTGGCGAAAAAGTTTATGACTCACTCAAAACAAAGGGTGTTTGGCATCCTTATATAGGAGAGGAGAGAGAGCTTTTTAATGACTACTATGAGTACTATCCCAAAGAGAAAAGATTTTATACAGTGCAACGAGACTATAAAGTACACTGTTATCTTCAAAAGTTAGAAAAAAATGGCTTTGATGCTATGCCTACTTGGCATAACTCTTATGATTTCAGAGTGCCAAAAGAGAGCTTTAGACTTATAACGGGAAGGTATGTGACATCTACTCAAACAGCCACAACAAACAATATAATGCTCAAAGAGTTTCAAGAGCAAAATTATGTTTGGATAAATAATAGAGTGGCTAAAGAGTTAGATATAGAAGAGGGTGATTCTCTTGTTTTAAGTAGTTCACTGTCAAGTGTAGTGATAAAAGCATACCCTACAAACAAGATAGCCCCACAAGTTCTATGGTTTGCTCACGGTTTTGGCACTTCATCTGCTGAGCTTACGAATGCCTTTGGAAAAGGTGCTAGTGACAATATGATTATTGAAGATAAGTTCGAGAAGATTTACGGCTGTGCAACTATGCATGAGACAGATATAAGTATAAGAAAAATATAGAGAGGATAGATAAATGGCAAATTACGCAATGGCGTTTGATTATAAACTCTGTATAAACTGTCATGCTTGTGAAGTCGCATGTAAAGAGGAAAATGGCATAGATTTAGGGGCGAAAAATCATCGCTTATGGATAGAAGATGATGGTGCGATAGAGGGTGACTTCTGGAATCTTGATAGAGAAAAGTTATCATTTATGCAGATGCAGTGTCAAGAGTGTCAAGATGCTCCCTGTCTTAAAGCTTGTCCAAATGGTGCTATCTATGTAGATGAGAACGGCATCGTTCGTTTACATAAAGATTTATGTGATTTAACTAGGGCTTGTATGAGTGCTTGTCCCTATGAGGCGAGATATGTTGATGAAAAGAACCATGTAACTGATAAGTGTATATTTTGTGCAGACACAAGGTTGGCTCGTGGAGAGACTACAACAGCTTGTCAAATTACTTGTCCTGCTAAGTTACGATATTTCGGTGATTTAGATGATGAAGAGAGTGAGATAAGTAGAGTGCTTCAATCAAGAAAACACTTTACTTTGAAGCCTGAGCTTGGGACAAAGCCCAAACTCTTTTATCTTGAGTAGGCTTTAGAGAGTTACGAAAAGATAGTTGGTTGAATCTCTTCGTTGCTAACACCACCTTCTATATTTACTTTTAGAAGATAGTCCCACAGTTTTGTTGCTACTTTTTGGTAGCGTTTAGATGTTTCACAATTTGGTGCGATAACTGTAATAGGAAGTCCACTATCTCCACCCTCACGAATAGCTGGCTCAATAGGAATATCTCCTAAAACTTCAGTTTTATAAGCATCTGCAAGAGGTTGTGTAGTCCCTTTTCCAAAAATATCATGCTCTTCATTACAGTTAGGGCAGATAAATCCACTCATGTTCTCAACAAGACCAGCGATAGGAATATGAAGTTGTGTAAACATATCCATACTTCTAATAGTATCATCAAGAGAGACTTTTTGAGGTGTTGTCACACAAACGCCAGCAGTTACAGGAAGGTTCTGAGCAAGTGCTAGTTGTGCATCACCTGTTCCTGGAGGCATGTCGAAGAGTAAAACATCAAGTTCACCCCATTTTATATCTTCAAGCATCTGTTCAATCGCTTGTGTAACCATAGCCCCTTTCCATATAAGAGAAGCACCACGCTCCACTAAAGAACCGATTGACATTACTTTTATATTGTGTGCATCTATAGGTATAATAGTTTTTCCTAAGAAAACAGGTTGCACATCTTCTATGCCCATCATTCGTGGAATATTTGGACCATATATGTCAGCATCTAAAAGTCCAACTCTTTTACCTTGTTGTGCAAGGGCAATAGCAAGATTTACAGTAGTTGTTGATTTTCCAACACCACCTTTTCCACTACTAACCATTACAAAGTTTTGAATCTTAGGAAGTACATTTTTTCCATTAGAACTTGTTTGTCGTGGCATAATAGGCTGTTTAATTTCAATAGTTATAGAGTAGTCAGATGTATTAAGTCTATTTCTGATTTCAGTTTTTAACTGCTCCTCTATCTCTGGTGATGCTGATGGGATATCTAAAGTGATAGAAATAGTACCTTCTTCTATTGTACTCTCTTTGATAAAACCAAATGCAACTATGCTTTTATTAAAGCCAGGATAAATAATATTGTCTAATATTTTTATAAGTTTTTCTTCGTTCATTATACTTTCCTTAATAGATAATTTTAGGAATATTATAACAAAATGTTACATATTTCTATTAAGTATATAAATTATATTTATAATAAATATAATTTTTATGTAAAAAATAATATACTATGTGAAATTTTCAGGAGACAATATGAACAAAATCGTAAAAATTGCATTAGGTGCAACAATAATCTTAAGTCTAGGGGCAACTGTTGCAAGTGCTGATGCTGCTAAAGGTCAGAAATTATATTCTAAAAAATTGAAAAAATCTTGTGGTTTTTCAGGTGCAGTATTTGCTGCTAAGCATACTCAAGATGAGTGGAGTGATATTGAAGATGCTGGTAAAATGGCTGATGAGATTAAATCTATCTGTCCAAATGTATCTAAAAAAGCATTAAAGTCAAAATACATTAAAGATTACTATGATTTTGCAAATGATTTTGCAAGTGACAGTGGTAATGTTCCATCTTGTTAATTTAGTATAAATAATAGCTTTGTGATAATTTTAATAGAATTGAATACATATATTTCTTTAAAATTATTGCATAAGTTTGATTTTATATGTATCAAATCTACACAAATTAATTTTTTATAAAAAATGAATTTCTCACTAGAATCCCTTCAAAACCTCATACTTCAGGCAATATAAGTAATTTATAAATCATACGAATAATTATTATAAGTTATAATATTCTACTATGTGATAAAATTGTAATAACTTTTTGATAAAGTTTTTTCAGACGAAAAAAATAAGGAAATACAAATGGCAAGATTAATTGTTTTAGGTGGTGGTGTTTCAGGTCATACGACTGCTACATTTGCTGCAAAGTGGTTAGGTTCACAACACGAAGTAGTAGTGGTTACTCCAAATAGTAAATGGAACTGGATTCCATCTAATATCTGGGTTGGTGTTGGTCAAATGGCTAAAGAAGAAGTTACTTTTGATTTAGCACCTGTTTATGCTAAAGCTGGTATTACATATAAGCAAGCAAAAGCAGTTTCATTAAATCCAGAAGGAAATGAGTCTAGTGATAAATCATTTGTTACTATTGAGTTTACTGAAGCTGGTAAAGAGGGTCAAGTTGAAAATCTTGAGTATGACTATATTGTAAATGCAACTGGTCCTAAACTAAACTTTGATGCAACTCCAGGTCTTGGTGATGGTAATGGTCAAATGGGTACACATACAGTTTCTGTTTGTACAGCTGACCATGCAGTTCATGCAGCTCATGAGCTTAAAGCATCTATTGAAAAAATGAAAGCAGGGGAACGTCAAAAATTTCTTATTGGTACTGGACACGGTATGTGTACATGTCAAGGTGCTGCATTTGAGTATATCTTCAACATTGAGCATGAGTTAACTAAAGCTGGTGTTCGTGATATGGCAGATATGAAATGGATCTCTAATGAGTCTTTCTTAGGTGACTTCGGTATGGGTGGACTTCATATGAAAGTTGGAGGATATGTAGTATCTTCAAAACTTTTTGCTGAATCTCTTTTCTCTGAACGTGGTGTTGAGTGGTTAATTGGTGCTCATACATCTAAAGTAGAAGCTGGAAAAGTTAGCTATGAGCTTCTTGATGGTTCTATGGGTGAAGAAGAGTTTGACTTTGCTATGCTTATCCCACCATTTGCTGGTGTAGGAATCAAAGCTTTTGCTAAAGATGGTTCTGATATTACAGCTACTGTATTTGCTCCAAATGGTTTTATGAAAGTTGATGCTGACTATACTCCAAAACCATATGCAGAGTGGAAAGCTAGTGACTGGCCAAGAACTTATCAAAATCCTTCATACTCAAATATGTTTGCTGCTGGTATTGCTTTTGCACCACCACACCTTATCTCTAAACCAATGAAGTCTCCTAATGGAACTCCTATTAATCCTACACCACCAAGAACAGGTATGCCAGCTGGTATTATTGGTAAAGCAGTAGCATACTCTATCTGTGATATGATTAACAAAGGTGAAAATGCTCACTTACATGAAGCTTCTATGGCTGAAATGGGTGCTGCTTGTGTTGCATCTGCAGGTAAAGGTGTGTTTACAGGTACGGCTGCTGCAATGACAGTTTATCCTGTTGTTCCTGACTTTGAAAAGTATCCAGGTACTGGTCGTGATACAGATTATACTTTTGGTGAAATCGGTCTTGCAGGTCACTGGATTAAACATATCCTTCACTATATGTTTATCTACAAAGCTAAACTTAATCCAGGTTGGACTCTAATTCCTGAATAGGGAATTTGAGTTTTTGTTTTAATTAAAAAAAGGAAATATGATGAAAAAAGAAGAATTAAACTTTGAAAAAACTGAGCAGTTTACACTGACTATGATCCCAGGTTCATTCGCTAGATCTATGCGTACATGCCTTATTTGGCAGTTTATTAGATTTGCAATTATCAATATAAAAATGTTAATAGTTGTAAGTAAAAGTCACTAGTGTTAATAATAGGATTCTCATTATAGAGAATCCTATTTTAAATTTTAAAAGGTAATATAATGGTTAAAGATATAGTAAAATACCCAACACCATTAAGTGTCGAATTTGCAGTTGATGTAAGAGTATTTAATGAAAATATTGTTTTGTTAATTGAAGATTTAAAAGATACTATTGCTGCAAACAATTTAAATGGACTAGCTGCATTTCAAATTGGAAATCATTTTAATGTTATAGTTGTCAAGCAAGAAGATGGTTCTTTTTTAGAGCTTATAAACGCTCGTTTAATCTCCCAGTCAGGTCGTATTACAAGTAGCGAAAAAACAGCTTATTTTGGTGACTTAAGTGCTGAGATAGAACGTTATGATAAGATAAGTGTAATATATCAAGATAGAGATGCACAAAATATGACTCTTAAAGCTGAAGGTGATTTTAGTAGATTACTTCAAAGAAAACTTGACTATACATTTGGAGCAACTTTTTTACAAAAAATGAGTGAAAATGAAAAAGCTTTTTTTGAAAGAAAATTAGAGTTTGGTTCTGATATAGCAGTTATGGAGAGTTGTCCAACTACATTTAAGCGTGATAAAATTCTTAAACTTATTAAGTATCTCTATGTAGCTATGTTTTTAGTTATTATTACGGCTCTTTTTATGGATAAAGAAACTTCTTCTATACTTTGGGAGTATCAACTTTATAGTTCATATGGTTTACTTGGATTAAATGCTGTATATTTCTTTTATGCCTATTTTGAAGGTAAATCTTATACATCTTGTGTCTCTTGTCAACTTGGAAATATTATAGGGACTACATTTATCTCTCTTATTAAATTATCTCTTATTATGCTTGGATCATACTTTTTGGTAAATCCATCATAGGGATAATTTATGCAGGAAAAAGTTCTAGCTCTTTGTAAAAATCATAAAATTTTTGTTCAAAATAAAGAAATTATACTAAGACAGTGGGTTGCATATAGTGCTCCTAAAAATATTTTAGATCTTCATGGTATAAATATAGAATATTTTATAAAAAAATATGCAAGTGGTGTTTTTGACTATTTTATGGGTGTGATAAATAGTGATGTAGAGATAGGTCATTGTCCTGTTATGCAGGAGCTTCTAACATACCTAAAAAAACGAGAAATAAGTGCAGACGAATTATTTGAACTCTGTAGTCATTTTCGTCGCTCTATGGTAGATTTTTCTTATGATGCTAAATTGAATTCTAAAAAATTATTTGATGAGATATCTTATATATTTGATGAAAACTTTAAGGGTATTTTGAAGTTTTACACAGATACAATTTTTCAAAAACTGATAGATGCAAGACAAGATGCTCTACATGCTTCTCAGGCAAAAGAGTACTTTTTATCAAATATGTCACATGAAATAAGAACCCCTTTAAATGCCATTTTAGGTTTTGTAAATCTTCTACTCGATGAAGATGTTAGTAAAAAACATAGAAATTATCTTGATATTATTCATAGTAGTGGAGAGAACCTTTTAAGTATTATTAATGATATTTTAGATTTTTCAAAACTTCGTAGTGGTGAATTTACATTAGAGTATAAAAACTTCTCATTACATGAAGAGTTAAGTCATACTATGGAACTTTTTGTAGCTAGTGCAAATGTGAAAGATATTACCATACTCTCATTTATAGATCCAACTATTCCAAAAGAGCTTCATGGAGATTCTCTTCGTATTAAGCAAGTATTGTCAAATTTTTTAAGTAATGCTATAAAATTTACACAAGAGGGTGGAATAATAAAAGTTGAAGTCTCTTATATAAAAAATATTTTAGAAATAGATGTTACAGATAATGGTATAGGTATTTGTAAAGAGGATATTCAAAAAATATTTACAGCTTTTGCTCAGGCACAGTATAGTGTTCACTCAAACAAGGGTGGAACAGGGCTTGGACTCTCTATCTGTCATCAGTTAGCACAAAAAATGGGTGGGGATGTTAGTGTAGTTTCGGAAGTAAATAAAGGAAGTACTTTCAGTATGCAAGTTCCTCTTGAAATAGGAACAGAATTTTTTCAACTCTTCTCTAATTTGGATGAATACAGAGCATTAAAAATGGCTATTTATACTAAAAATTCAGAATTAACAGCTAAACATAACTCATTTTTGAGATATGCAGAGATATTTCAAATGGATATAAGAGTTGTTGATTCTCTTAAAAGTGATTTTGATATCATGCTTTTTGTTTTTGAAGATTTAGATAAAGAAGAGAAAGAACTGATTTTTAAGAGTGATAAAAAATTTATAGCACTTATGACAAGAGATCACAATGATTTTGAAAGATATAAGCATATATACAATATCTGTTTTCCTCTATACTGTTCAAAAATTCAGATGGTTTTTGAAGAGCTTCTCCATCCCTCCGAGATAAACACTTATAATAAGGACTCAATTTCTCAATATAAAGGGCATCTTTTAATAGCAGAAGATAATGAAGCGAATCAGGAGCTGATTAAGATAATAATTCAGAAGTATGGTTTAAGTTTTGATATGGTTGAAAATGGAGAAGAAGCTTTGAATGCTTTTAGAGTTAATACATATAACTTAATCTTAATGGATCAGCAGATGCCTGTTATGAATGGGAATGAAGCAGTTAGTAAAATAATAGAGTATGAAGATGAAAAAGGTTTAGTTCATACACCTATTTCAGCATTGACGGCAAATGTTATCAAAGGAACTAAAGAGAAAGGATTACTAAGTGGTTATGATGCATTTTTGGGAAAACCTCTTATCTTAAAAGAGTTAGAACGTGTGTTTGAAACATATCTTGAAAAAGAAGCCATAATAGTTGCTAGAGAGAGAACCGAGAAAAGTACACAAGAAAATGAAAGCCTAAAAGAAGAAGTTATAGTAGGTTTAGATGTTAAAAAACTTACAGAAGAGTTAATGTTAACTAATGATGAACTTATGATGCTTTTAAAACTTTTTTTAAAAAAGATGGATAAAACACTTCCTGAATTAGAATTAGCTATCTCTAAATCAGAGTACTCAAAAATGGCACTACTTGCACACTCTGTAAAAGGTTCAAGTGGAAATTTTAGAATTAAAGTACTTCAAGATATCTCTAGTGAAATGGAAGATAAAGCAAAAAATGAAGATGAAAACTATGGATATTTAGACTCATTAGTAAAGATGAAGAAGATTGTAAATGGCATCAATATAGAATAACAACATACTTATTCTAAAGTATTTTGAACACTCTCAATATTTTCTGTTGAGAGTCTGTTCCTTCTTAGCCTTTAAATAAAATATATACTACTCTTCTATATAGTATCCTATGCCTGAAGCATTTTTTATAATATCTGTTTGGAGTTTATTTCTTAAACGCCATACAAGAGTTCTTACACTATTTTCAGTTGCACCATTCTCATCCCACACATAATTCATCGCTTGTTCAAAACTTACTACAAGACCTAATTGTGCGACAAGAAGACGTAAAAAAGCATTCTCTTTTTTAGTAAGTTTTATTTTTTTACCGAGATAAAATGTTTCGCAAATACTTATATCTAAGTGATAGTTTTTAGCAAAAGGTACTATAGGTTTATCTGATGAGCGTTTAGAGTAGAGAAGTTTTTCAAGGTTTAACTTATCGACTTTAAGTGTATTTATATCCTCTTTTCTCTCATTTTCTTGATGAAATTTGAATAGTGCCATCTGTATAGTGGCATGAAGAGAAGCTGGATCAAAAGGTTTCACTATGTATCCATAAGGTTCTGTAAGTTTCGCTTGAGAGATAATGTTATCATCACTATAAGACGTCAAAAAAATAAAAGGAATGTTGTACTCCTCTCTTATCTCTTTTGCAAGTTGGATACCATCACTAGTATCTTGGAGTGAAATATCTATGATTATTAAGTCTGGATGATTTGTCGAAACTTTCTGTTTGGCTTGTTCTGTATTGTCACAAACAGCTACTACAGTATAACCTTGCTTTTGTAAAGACATATTTAGGTTTAGAGATGTTATCTCATCATCTTCAACTATGATTATTTTATGCTTTTCCATTTTATGCCTTATCAAATTTTTTTGATTAAATTAATACATATATTATATATTATTATAATATAAGATTTAGTTATTTTGATGTTTAATTTTGTTTTAGATAGTATTTGTTACTTTATTACACTTTTAACACATTTATTTTTAAGTTATTCGTTGTTTTTTAGTTTTGAATGTGAAGGATAGAGTACTTTTCCAGACGGAACAACTAAAGAAGAATTTTTTAAATGAACATCTTGGTCATCAAAAAAGATATGAGCTTTAAAAGATTTAAGTATTTTACTCTTCTCTAATCCACCAAGAAAAAAAGCTTCATCAACATAAACACCCCAATGTCTTAGCGTTTTAATCACTCTTAAATCAGAGGGCGCACTTCTTGCTGTAACGATGGCTATTCTCACAGGAGAGAACTCCATTTTCATAGGTAAACGCTCTTGTAGTTTTGCAAGTTTCATTAAAAAAGATGCAAATGGTCCCTTGTTCATTGGTCTATTTTGAGCTTCTACTTCATTTTTATGAAAGGCTTCTAAGCCTTTTTCTTTGTAAACTAACTCACTACTCTCATCAAATAAAACAGCATCTCCATCAAAAGCAATTCTCACTTGTTCATCATTCTCTTCACTTGATTTATAAGCGGGAGGAATATTTAAAACAGCCGAAGCACAAACTCCTCTATCTATCACTTTTTGGGCATCTGATTCATTAGTTGTTAAAAAGAGATCAACATCAAATGCATCAAGATACTCAGCACTAGACTCTCCTGCTGTAAATGCAGAACGAGTGATGGCTAGTCCCATCTCTCTTATGGTGTTAAGTACTTGAACGCCAGTATCGGGAGAATTTCTTGACATAATGACCACTTCTACTAGGGGTGCTTCATCTTTTGCTTGGTATTTGTTAAGATTTAAAAGTGCTTTGACAAGTGGAAAGCCTATTCCTGATTCAAGTGTAGTATCTTCATGTTTGAGCATAAAAGCTCTATATTTATCTATAGCAGTATTTGGATTTTTTTTAAATTCATCCCTATAAAGTTTATCTGCTTCACTTAAATCAAAGAGCGCAGTCGCTGAAATACCGATAACAAGAGTCTTTTCTAAATTATATGCCAAAATATATCCTTTATGAGAGATATTATAGTAAAATTTTATTAAAGATAGGAGTCTGTAAATGTTAAAAATATATGTAGATGGTGATGCTTTCCCGAATCTCTTAAAGCCGATTCTTGTAAAACAGATTGAGCGTTTAGGGATAGAAACGAAGGTAGTTGCAAACAAAAAGGTCTCAATAGGTAAGAGTAAATATGTTACTTATATGATAGTAGATGCTGGAGCTGATGAGGCTGATGATAAAATAGTAGAACTTTTAGAGGAGGGTGATTTAGTTATAACAGCTGATATTCCTTTAGCCGATAGAGTTATAAGTAAAAATGCTCATGCTATTGACCATAGGGGAGAGTTATATAGTGTAGATAATATTAAGCAATACCTAGCGATGAGAAATCTTATGGATAAGATACGCGAGAGTGGAGAGATTACAAAAGGGCCAAAACCTTTTTCAAGTAAAGATGCCGAGTCTTTTGCCAATCAGCTCAATAGTTTTTTAAGCAGAAATATCAAAGTTTGAGCTGTTGTCCTCTTTTGAGTAGGCGACTTGTAACTGCTGTTTATCACTAGCATTTTGAATCTCTTTAGCCTCTTGCTGTTTCGCTTTCATCTCCATGATACTAGCCGATGAAGCGACTGCAAAATCCTGAGGTGATGGGGGTCACCCGCTGCTAGAGCAGAAGCTGCAACAGTTCGAGCATTTCGGATGGCTTCTTCAGGGTTTGAACTTGTTGGTGTGGAGATAGAAACCTCTCCACCAATGGCATACATCTTTCCATCAGGACCCTCTTGGTAGGTGTAAGATGCAGCTCCAGTTAAACCTCCACCGAGTGCTTGATGTGCTGATTCGTGTGTTTTTACCTCTGAGTCTCTATCTGATAGCTCTTTAAGAAGCCTCTTTTCATCACTACTTAAATTCTCAGGATTATCACTCTGTTGCGCCTCTTCTGCTCTTTTCTCATCTAACTCTTTTTGATGCTCTTTTTTACTAGACTCGGCGAGGCTTTTAGAGAGTGGATCTTCATCGACAACAAGTATCTCTTTCTCATTGAGTCTTATCGTGTAACTAGAGTTGATATCATATAAACTGCTTGAAGCTATCTGCATAATGTTGATTATAGCACTAAAATGCTATTATTCCACCAATTAATATAAAGAGAGAAATATGTCAACTATAGAATATGCCTTACAGGATCAATATATCGAGCTATTTAAGCTTATAAAACTTTTAGATTTAGTAGATACAGGTGCACAAGCGAAGATGATAGTAGCCGATGGTTATGTAGATAGAAATGGTGAGATTGAGCTTCGCAAGCGTGCGAAAATTATCAAGGGTGATACTTTAATTATTGGTGGAGATGTTACAATCGTAGTTATTTAGATATAATAATTAATATAAAACATAATTAAGGTATTTTATGGAGACAATTGCTAATAAAAAATATAATGTACTAATAGTTGATGATGTAGAAGATAATATTATTTTAGTAAAAAAAATATTAGAAAATGCAAACTATAGTACTATGCGTGCTCGTGATGGTTTGACAGCATTAAGACTAGTGAAAGAAAAAAGTATTGATCTTATTTTACTAGATATTATGATGCCTATAATGAGTGGTCTAGAAGTGTGTAGATACCTTAAAGTAGAACCAATAACTGCTTCCATCCCCGTAATATTTTTAACAGCAAATACTGATAAGTCAACCTTAACGAAAGCCTACTCTGTAGGTGGAAGTGACTATATCCGAAAACCATTTTTTAGAGAAGAACTTTTGGCTAGAGTACACGCCAGACTTACTCTTCGTGATTATGAAAAAAACTTAGAACATAAAGTAGCAGAGAGAACAAAAGATATTTCACAAACACAGGTACAACTTGTAAATGTACTTGGTGGGATAGCAGAAGGACACTCTAAAGAGACCTACTACCATGTTCAAAGAGTAACTGAGTTTACCTATAAACTTGCACTTTTAAGTGGAATCCTTAAACCTGAAGCTAAACTTCTGAAAGATGCTTCGTCATTACATGACATAGGAAAACTAGGGATAAGAGACAATATCTTACATAAAGAGGGTATCTTAACAAAAAAAGAGTTTACTGAGATGAGAACACATGCACAACTAGGTGCAGATATGTTAAACCAATCTTCTCTCCCTCTCTTTAAAGTTGCTACTATCGTTGCTGAACAACATCATGAAAAGTACGACGGAACAGGTTATCCCAACAAACTTAAGGGTGAAGAGATACATCTATATGGTCGAATCGTGGCTATAGCAGATGTTTTTGATGCACTCTCTTTTAAACGCTCATACAAAGAGAGCTGGAGTACAGAAGAGGTTCTTGTCTACTTTAAAGAGATGAGAGGTAAACACTTTGATCCTCTACTTATAGATCTGTTTTTTGACAACCTAGATGACTTTTTAGAAATCTATGATATCCAAATAGAAAAAGCTAAACTCTCTCAAAATCTAAACCTTAAAAAAAGAGGTCGAATTATGGAGTGGTTACTTAAGAAGAGGTAGATTTTAAATATAGGTTAGATTAAGAAAGATGACACTAACCCTATAAGTCCACCAAAAACACCACCCCAAACAACTAACCAATCAAGATGCTCTTTTATGAGTTTTTGAACCATCTCTTTTACGAGTTCTGGTGTGAGTTCGTTGAGTCTTGTGTCTATGACCGACTCTATTGAGTTTAGCATATCCTCATTGAGGGATGAGTTTTGTAGATGGTTTTGCATTGTTTGGTTAAACGCCGAAGAGTTTACTATCTTGATGACTGCTGATTTCATCTTGTTTGAAAATGGCTCTTTTAAAGCTTCTAAGGCTGACTCTCCACCGAACATTCCGAGCATACCACCAAATGAGGACTCCATAACTGTTTTACTCAGTGCATCAAAGGCTGGAGCAAAATCTGTCTCTTCTATGATAGGTTCTAGGTTTATCTTTTTATCTTCACCTGCAAAGAACTTTTCTAACTGCTCTTGAGTAAAAAATTCACTCATCATAAGGTTTTTGATAGACTCTTTAAAGGCTTCAAACCTCATAGGAATAACTCCCGAACCATAAAGAAAAGGTACTTTCTCAAAGAGCATATAAATAGCAAGTTGATTTGTAACTGCTCCTGAGAGTGCAAAAAGACCTGTATAAAGAAGAGCATTTTTAAACTCTAAGAGTACAAAAGAGAGAGCGACAAAACCGAGAGCTATAAAATTTGTTACATAACTTTTATTTAATTTCAAATTATATCCTTTATTTAAAAGCTGCATTATACTAAAACGCTATTATTATGTAAATGATTACAATATAAAGAGAATTTAATGAAACAAGAGACTTACCCCCTATTTAAAAAAGCAGATGTAGAAACAATAGTAACTACTATAGAAAATGAGTTAAAAACAAGAAATGAATCACCTTTTTGGAGTGATAAGGTTGTCCCTTTCTCCCGTGCTATTTTGTCAGTTTTAGTACCACTAAGAGATAAAGGGCTACTTTTCAATCCTGAGAACAGACCAGTAGCAGAACTAACACCAGAACTTTTTTTAGAGTGGCAAGATTTTTTAAGTCTTAAAACTTTGGCGTTTACGATTCAAAAGTCAAATGCTAGTGGTGTTTTAGAGAGAACAAAATATGATGCAGAGGATTGCAAGAAGTATGAGGAGTTAGATTTACAACTTTTAGGGGACTACTTAGCAAACTATAGTGTAAACCTTGAAGATGAGATGTTAGATTTTCCAATCTCTAACTATAATCTTCATCAGGGTGTTTCAAATGTTATAAAATCTCTTTTATAGTATTTACTCTTTTGATGGTGTGATAAAGAGATGTAAGTATCCGTAGTAGTGGATAAGTTTAAGATTTTTCTCTACATCTATTTTTGAGGATGCCTTTTGAAAAAAAGCTCGAATCTCATCATCATTTAAATCTCCTAAAAAAACAAAGTTGCTATGTTCTTCACAATTTAGTTTTATAATTCTATGTGTGGGTGCGTTTGTGTCATGTATCCATATTTTCATAAGGGTATTATAGTCTGTTTTATTTAAATTTTAATGAGTGCAAATTTAGATATAATTTCGGACAATTAAGGAAATTATTAATATGAAAAAAATTATCGGATTTAGTTTTATAGCTTTAGGAATCTTTTTAGAAATAATGTGGTTAGGATTTGTCTTTGGAAGTGTTATTATCGGAATATTACTTCTGATTTTTGCACCACGTATTCTCTTCTTTCCATTTAACTTCTTTTTACTTATTGGACTTCGTCTTTTATATGCACAAGCATTTAAAAACTTTGAAAATGCACGTAAAAATGGAGAGAGTTATACATATACAAACTATTCACAAGGAAGTTACTCAAATGCAGGTGGTAGTTATCAGCAAACATCTATCAATAAACTGGATGCTTATTATGAAGAGTTAGAGTGTAGTCCAAGTGATGATTTTTCAGTTGTGAAGAAAAATTATAGAAGACTTATGAAAGAGCACCACTATGATTCATTGGTCAGTAAAGGGCTTCCTAAAGAGATGTTAGAATTTTCAGAGGAAAAAACTAAACGCCTCAACGAAGCTTATACAGCTATAAAAGAGTTAAATAAATAGGATATAAATTCTAAATGTACTCAGGTACAATATACTTACTTTTATAAATATCATAATATTCTTACAATATTAATAATTGCAGGAGTATATTATGTCAGCACCAGTAGTAGCAACAGTATCAAGTATATCAGGAAAATTTTTCGTTAAAGAAGCAGATGGGTCTCTTCGTGAGTTGTCATTTCGTGACAATATTTATGAGGGTGAAACTGTTGTCGGGGCAAGTGGAAACAGTGCAATAGATAGTATTATTGTAACTATGCTCGATGGGTCAGATGTTGTTATGCTCGGTAATGAACAACAATCTTTTGATAGCTCTTTATCAAATGTTAGTTTTTCTCCTGATGAGGTAGTGACAGACAGTTCTTCTATAGATGCTGTTTCTGATGATGAAACTATTTTTAATGACATTTTAGATGATATAGAAGATGATGATTCAGATGAACCAGAAACAGAAGCTGGTGAAGATACATCAAGTCATAACTCTGGTGATATTTTAAGTGCTGACTTTGATGAAATAAATAATCAAAGTAATACTATTAGTGCTGAACAGTTAAATAGAGATGCCTCTTACACTAGAGATGCAGTATCAACAGATAATGAAGAGACTCGAGATATTCTACATGAACAATCAATCTTAGATGTAGCTGACTCTCTAGCTGCCGCAAATAGTGCAGCCGATGCAGCCAACACAGCAGTAGCCAATGCAGAGGATGCAGCAGATACTCTAGCCGCAAATGAGAACCCAAGTTCAGATGATATAGCA
>Ga0256837_1001342_pt1 | contig 17067 bp, 20 predicted proteins | sample 4562384metaG_FD_185976 | JGI IMG/M metagenome (GOLD analysis project Ga0256837, IMG submission 185976) | Hydrothermal vent microbial communities from Guaymas Basin, Mexico - 4561-384 | ecosystem: Environmental > Aquatic > Marine > Hydrothermal vents | place: Mexico: Guaymas Basin | collected...
GGTATTACAAGGCAGCCTATATTTAAAGCTCTTATGTTATAATCGCGAAATTATTTATAACTATATTAAAAGGTTTAACACTATGGGTCAAACTATAACTGAAAAAATATTTTCTGAACATGTCGGGCGTAAAGTTCATGCTGGTGAAATTGTACGCTCACCAATTGACATGGTTATCGGAAATGACATTACTACACCTATTTCTATAAAAGCTTTTGAAGAAAGTGGTGCTGCATCTTTAGCAAATCCGGATGGATTCTCTATTGTTCTTGATCACTTTATTCCGGCAAAAGATATTGCATCTGCAAATCAGGCAAGGATCTCTCGTGACTTCGCAAAAAAACATCAACTCAAAAACTTTTTTGATGAAAAAGATATGGGAATTGAACATGCACTTCTTCCTGAAAAAGGGCTTGTTGTTCCTGGTGATGTAATTATTGGTGCAGATTCTCACACATGTACACACGGTGCACTTGGAGCATTCTCAACAGGTATGGGATCAACCGATCTTGCCTTTGCCATGATCACTGGCGGTAACTGGTTTAAAGTTCCTGAATCTATTAAAGTAGTACTTTCTGGAAAACCTGGAAAATATACAACAGGAAAAGATATTATTCTTGAAATCATTAGAATGATCGGAGTTGATGGAGCACTTTACAAGACTTTAGAGTTTACCGGCTCGACTATTGAACACTTAACAATAGATGATAGATTTTCTATGTGTAATATGGCAATTGAAGCAGGAGCAAAAAGTGGTATCGTTGCTGTTGATGACATTACACGTGAATTCTTAGCAGACAAAAATCTAGCTCGTCAACCAAAAGAGCACTTCTCTGATGAAGACGCGATTTACTCAAAAGTATTAGAGATTGATGTTGCAAACCTTGATCCGGTTATTGCTTACCCATTTTTACCATCAAATGGACACTCAATAGTGCAAGCTGTTGCAGATAAAATCAAAGTTGATCAGGCATTTATCGGAAGCTGTACAAATGGTCGTTTGGCTGACTTAAAAGTAGCCGCTGAGATCCTCAAAGGTAAAAAAGTGCATCCTGATGTTCGTCTTATTGTTACACCAGGAACACAAAAAATCTTGCGTGAGGCAAATCACTTAGGTTATATCGATATCATAGTTGATGCAGGCGGTGTTGTAAGTAACCCTACCTGTGGTGCCTGCCTTGGTGGTTATATGGGCATACTTGGTGACAATGAAGTGGCAATTTCTACAACAAACAGAAACTTTGTCGGCCGTATGGGTTCACGCAGCTCTAAAGTTTACCTTGCAAATTCAGCAGTAGCTGCTATTTCTGCAATTACCGGTTATATAACAGACCCAAGATAAAAAGCTCACTAAAAGCTCATTACTCTATGCTATGATTGCACCACTATTTTAAAAAAGGATACAAACGATGAAACGTTTACTTTTACTACCCGCACTTTTATTAGGGAGTGCAACATTTGCTGATGATGCTCAGTTCAAATATGAACTCTCTCCAATGATTGGTTACAATCTTTCAGAAGGAAATATTGGAATAGAAGACGATGGCTTTTACACAGGAGGACTTGAATTTCAAGTAAATACTCCAAACTCTAAATTATCACCTGAACTTTCTGTATTTTATACACACAGTGCAGATTATGATAAGAGTAATGGTGATACCGATATGACTCGTGTAGCATTTAATGGTGTCTATACTTTTGACAAACTCAATGCACTTGTTCCATTTGCAAAACTTGGTGCCGGATATGAAAATGTCAATGATGAGATCGCATCTAATCAAAGTGGTTTCTTTGCAGATGCTGGTGCTGGTATCAAATTTCCTTTTGCTAAAGCATGGGCATTAAAAGCTGAAGCAATTTATTTAGCTAAAATTGGCAACTCACATAATCAGAGTGCTGATAACAATCTAATGGCACTTGTTGGTCTTACATACTCATTTGGAGAAATTCCTAAGCCTGCACCAAAAGAAGAACCTGTTGTTGTTGTTGAAGAAGTGGCTATTGTAGCAGTAGTTGTAGAGAAAGACACAGATGGGGATGGTATTTATGATGCACTAGATAAATGTCCAAATACTCCAGCCGGATCAACAGTAAATGTTGATGGTTGTCCAATAGTAATGGATGATGATCAAGATGGTGTAGTTAATACTCAGGATTTATGTCCAAATACACCGCTTGGAGAAAAAGTTGACTCCAATGGTTGTCCATTAATAGTTAATCTCCATATCAACTTTGCAAATGACTCTGCAAAGGTTCCTGCTAATGCAGCTGCTCTTTTAGACAAATATGCAGACTTCTTAAAAAGAAACACAAACTACTCTGCAAAAATTGTAGGATATACTGACAATATTGGTAGTGAAACGTACAACCAAAAACTTTCACAAAGAAGAGCGCAAGCTGTTATGAAAGCTCTTGTTGAGCGTGGTGTCAATCCTAATCAACTTTCCGCTATCGGTATGGGCGAAGAAAATCCTATTGCAAGTAATGATACTGCTGAAGGTCGTGCACAAAACAGACGTATTGAAGCAGAACTTTCTTACAAATAAAATAAATATGTTTCATATCCCCTGTGTCATCTTTGCAGGTGGCAAAAGTTCGCGAATGGGAGAAGATAAAGCACTTCTTCCTTTCGCTTCCTATCCAACGCTTATAGAGTATCAATATACTCGTCTTTCTAAAATATTTCAAACAGTCTATATCTCTTGTAAAGACAGCTCAATATATAATTTTCAAGCCAACTTTATTGAAGATGCAAAAGATAATAATATTTATGCACCTACCGTAGGTTTTACTACTGCATTTAGCAAACTCAAAGAAGATCGTTTTTTTGCACTAAGTGTTGATTCTCCTTTTGTTAATGAAGACATAATTACTACTCTTATAGAAGATGATAGTGAAAATGTAGATGCGACTATTGCAAAAACAGATGAGGGGATACAACCACTTTGTGGCATATATCACCGAAGCTTAGAGACAAAATTTCAAAAAATGATTCAAGAAAATAACCATAAACTCGGCTATCTACTCAAAGAATCTCAAACTACCTACTCTTATTTTAAAGATATAACTCATTTTTTAAATATGAATCATCCTCATGATTATAAAAAAGCACTCTCTCTAATAAATTCTTTGCTATAATAATAAAAAAGCAAGAAAGATTTCAAAATGAATTTAACACATTTAGATGAAAACCAAAGACCGAAAATGGTCGATGTCAGCGATAAAGAAGATACAACTCGCATAGCAGTTGCAAGCGGTAGTATAGAGATGAGCCAAGATGCTTTTGATGCCATTGTAAGTGAAAAGACAAAAAAAGGCCCTGTTTTACAAACTGCTGTAATTGCAGCAATTATGGGAGCAAAAGAGACAAGCAGACTTATTCCTATGTGTCATCCGCTGGCACTTAGCGGTATTAACTGTGATGTAGAAGAGCTCCCTGAACTTCCGGGTTTTAAACTCACTGTAACAGCAAAACTTACAGGACAAACCGGTGTGGAGATGGAAGCCTTAACAGGTACTTCTATTGGCCTTTTAACAATCTATGATATGGTTAAAGCAATTGACAAAGGGATGATTATTCATAATGTTCAACTTGAAAGTAAATCAGGAGGAAAAAGTGGAGACTTTAAACGATAAACTTGAAGGAAAAAAACTGGAACTTGAGTATCCTTGTAACTGGTGCTACAAAGTTATTGCCAGCGAAAGAAAAGCGCTTGAAAATGCAATAAAAGAGGTTATGAATGAGAGAGAACATGCACTAAGTGATTCCAATAAGTCAAAAACAGGAAAATATGTCAGCATGAACCTCGATATGCTTGTTCATAATGACGATGACAGACAATTTATCTATGATGCACTTAAAAAACATCAAGATATTAAAATGGTACTCTAAAAAAGGAGACGATGATGAAAACAGATGAATTACAAAAAAAACTTCAAAAAGCTTACAATAAACGCTTTAAATCTACACAAAAAAGAGTCATTTCAGCTCTTCATGACGCACAAATTGATGAATCAGATCTCTCTTTTGATGCAGTTAAAATTATATCAGATACTTTTATTAAAACAGAAACACAAAAGCTTGAAGAGGATGTTGAAGAACTTTTAGAACAAAAAGAAGCAATAGAACGTGCTTTAGAAAAAAAATCTGAAGAGTTACAAGAGAAAAAATATGAAATTTTTAATATCCTAGAAGAAGAGTTCAGCAAAGATGAAGCCCTTTTAATCAAACTCCATCAGGTAAAACTTCAATCCATTGATCTCTATGAAATTCTTTTAGAGATGGTTGAATCTGCTATTATCACTGCTCTTGAAAATGAGAGTGATGAAGATGTCAGTGACGCTATAAAAGAGGTAACAAAAGAGATCACCTTTGAATCAATCAAAGAGGGATCGCTTAATACTATTCGTGTTCGAAAAATTCTCTCTACAGTATTGGCTACTGCTATTGAAATCGCAGAGGCAACACCAAATCGAGCAGATGAAATACTTCGTGCTACACTCAAAGGTATGCGAGCAGGACTCATCCAATCCATTGACAGATTTAAAAAACGTCTTGCATTTATGCCTGTAGAAGCAAAACATATCCTCATAGAAGATTATGACACCATTATAGAAGATCTCAATCAGACAGATACACTCTTCTCACAAGTTGTTATTACACAAGCGAGTAAAAGTTCACAAGTTATACGAAAAATTCTTCTTGATATCAACAATGAGATGAAGTATGATCTAGAAGAGCTACTGCACATTTCAAAAGAGACAGCAGAAGTCATGAAAGAGAAATTCTCTTCTTTAGCAAAACTTGCAGTCAAAAAAGCAGATTTTGCACTAAACTCACCAAAGGCAAAAGAGGCAAAACGAATGGGTATTCAAGCATTTTCTGTAGCAAAAGAGGCTTTAGGACATGCGCTTAAATCAGCAAGAGATGTAATGGATAAAAAATAATTTTTATATACTAAGAAGCTCCTTAAAATAATAAATTATTATAATTAAAAAAATATCTATTATAATTTTTTCAATATAATGAAATAAATTTAATCAAATAGACTTCTTGCAAAACTCCTATAATGTGTTGAGACATATAGGAGTTTTGCAAGAAGTCTAATAAAGGATATTTTATGATGATACATCCAGCCAGCGTACATTTCGCAATGGTTTTACCCGTAGTTGCAGCCGCATTTGGTGTTGCTTATATGATAAGCAAAAAAGAACTTCTCTCAAAGATAACAGCAAGAACAACACTTGTAGCTGCACTTGCTATGATTGCTGCTTGGTACACAGGCAATCAAGCAGGTCCCCAGATTTTTGACTACCTCAGTGAAGCAGGTCAACATGAACTTTTAGAACATAAACAATTAGGACTTTACCTAGCTATAGCAATGGGTATAATCGCATTATTGCAAATTGCAGGATGCCGTCTTAAAAAATTTGCCCTGCAAAGCCTAGCAACTATTTTACTCATTGGAGCAATGCTTACAACTTTTCTACAAGGTAAACATGGTGGAGAGATAGTTTATAACCATGGTATGCCTTTTAAAGCCTATATGATGGAAGAATCTCTTCAAGAAGCTGCTGCTACAGCAGAAGATGAAGAAGATTGTGATACACAGGTTGAAGCTTACGAAGATGCTATAGATGAGATCACTTCACTCTCTGAAGAAATTGATACAATCTATGGAAATAGTCCAAAAGAAAATGAGGATGATAAAGAGTAATGCATACAACAACTATAGATAAAAAAGCCAAAAAAGAGATGCAACAGGCGCTTAAAGATTACAAAAAGGATAAAAACTCTTTTAAAGAGTTTTATCCTTGCAGTCAAGAACTTACAAAGTATTTAAAAGAGAAAGTAGCATTATGAAAATTTTATGTGCTCCAAGTTTTGCAAAACAGTTGGAATCACTTTTAGGTGATTATACTCAAGAAGATTTTGAAGATATAAAAAACTTTAAAATGTATCTTGATACCATTATTTTAAATATGCCAACCAAAGTTCAAAAATTTAAAAAATCAATATATTTTGATGATGAAAATATAAAAGATATTGAGCACCGAGGTTTAATAATTCCCTTTTATATCGACGAAGAAACAGGTAATTATCTCATACTCGGTATTGTTAAAAAATAAGTTTTTTTCATAATAGATAAGCTTGTATTATGATAAAAATTACCTTAAGAAATATTACTTTTTTTTATTTTACAACTTAGTTACAAATTGAAACAAATGATACTTTTTATTCTCAAATATCACATTTTCATCTCAAATATTTGTATAATAATAGTCAGTGTTAATCATAAAATGACATACTTGTAAAGAATAGTTCTTTGGATCTAACAAAGTGACATACATTATGAAGATAACAAATAATCTTATTAAGGAGAAAATTGTGAATATTAAAAAATCTCAACAAGATTTAGATTCTTTTGATACAAAGAACTCTAAAGTTGACAGAAGAGACTTTTTTGCAAAAACAGCAGCGCTTGGCGTTACTGCACTTGCAGGAACATCACTGTTGGCATCAGAAGAGGGAGAAAGATCCATCTTGAAACCTACAAAGTGGGGAACAACATGGGGAGATCCTGTTACGAAAAATCTTTATGGTATGCCATCAAAATATGAGCATAACGTAACAAGAAGATATACAAAACTTCTGGCTTCTGGAAACTATCGTGCATCTATTACCGTAACACCTATTCAAGAGTCAAAAGGTATCATTACACCAAATGGACTCTTCTTTAGTCGTTCTCACGGTGGTGTCGCACATATTGATCCAAATGAGCATAGACTTATGCTTACAGGACTAATAAAGAAACCGCTTGTACTGACAATGAAAGAGTTAATGCGTTATCCAAGTGTAACACGTACTCACTTTATAGAGTGCCCGGCAAATGGTGGACAAGAGTGGAGAGGACCACAATATAACTCACTGCAGTTTGCAAAAGGTTTTATGTCCTGTGCAGAATGGACGGGTGTCTATGTTAAAGATATCATTAAAGATTTAGGTATTGATCCTAAAGCTATTTGGATGCTTGCAGAGGGTGGAGACTCTTCTAAAATGGGAAGAAGTATTCCTATGGAAAAAGTTCTTGATGATGCAATGATTGTCTGGGGACAAAATGGTGAAGCACTTCGCCCTGAGCAGGGATACCCTATTCGTCTTCTTGTTCCGGGATGGGAAGGGAACTTATGTGTTAAATGGCTACGTCGTTTAGATTTCTCAACTGATCCATGGTACTGTAAAGAAGAAACTTCAAAATACACTGTACTCAAACCTACAGGAAAAGCGATCCAACACTTCTATGCAAATGAAGTAAACTCAACCGTAGTTTCTCCTTCTCCAGAGATTGACTGGTCAGACTTAAAAGATGGTGATACAGTAGAAATCGAAGGACTTGCATGGTCTGGTATGGGTACTATTACAGGTGTTGACTTATCCTTTGACGGTGGTAAAAACTATGTAGAGGCATCACTTAAGGGCTTGGTACTGCCTAAATGTTGGACTCGATGGAGTTATGTACACACATATAAAAAAGGGCAAGAACTCTTTTTAACTTCTCGTGCAATGGATGATGCTGGATTTATTCAACCTACAATTGACCAAGAAGAGTTAGTTGTCGGTGTTGAAGCGGTTTATCACAGAAATGCTGTTGAGACATGGAAAGTTGAAAAAGATGGCAAAGTAACACATGTTCAATTTCGTTCACAATTAGGACGCAAAGCCAACGGTGAATTAGTAATAGAGGGGAAAGCATAATGAGAAAATTAACAAAAAGATCATTAATTTCAATTTCTGTGGCCACTGTATTATCACTGGGCTTATCTGCATGTATGGAAGATGCTTCACCAAAAGTTACCAATACAGCTAAAGACAACAGTGGCTTAAAAAGAGCCATTGACGGTGGTGTTACATATGATGTAATCAATGGAAAATTTGGTGTTTATGCAGTAAATGAAAAAGCACATAATGGTAAGATTAAGTTTGGACGGACTCCAACAAAAGAAGAGTATGATGAATGGAGTTCAGATGTTCATTTTACAGGAGAAGGTCTTCCAGAAGGACAAGGAACTGCAGAAGAGGGTTCTGAAATTTATGATGCGAAATGTGTTATGTGTCATGGTGACTTTGGCTCTGGTGGTGGTGGATACCCAGCACTTTCAAAAGGCAATGCATATGAGATGCAAAAAAGCTTAACAAATCAAAGACTCAAACCTGATGATGATGGTCCGGTAAGATTTTTTGGAAGTTACTGGCCAAAAGCAAGTACACTTTGGTGGTACATTAAAGATGCTATGCCACATCCACAAACAGACAGCTTAAGTGATGATGAAGTCTATGCCCTTGTTGCTTATACTTTAAATATCAACGAAATGGAAATCGACGGACAAGAGGTAGATGATGAGTATGTACTTAATCGTGAGAATTTCTTAAAAATTCAAATGCCAAACAAAGATGGTTTTGAACCTCAGATTGAAGGTCCAGATGCAGAGAAACACATACGTGCATACTATGCAAATCCTAAGAACTTTGGTGGACAGACATATAATGTTAAGAATCCAGCATCACGCTGTATGACAAATTGTCAAGAACCTACTGTAAAAGTGGCTTATATTCAAAATGGTGGTATCAGTGACTTTCATCCACCGCTGACGGACGTGAGAGATCTGCCAAAAGAAAAAAAAGATTTAAAAAACTTTAATGCTCAAAAAGCGTATAATGAGAGTTGTGCTATGTGTCATGAGACAGGGGCAGCACCTGCTCCTGGTGATAAAGCAGCATGGTCTGGACTTCTTGAAAAAGGCATAGATAAAGTCTATGAAGCAGGAATCAAAGGTACTGAAGCTGGTATGCCTGCAAAAGGTGGCGCATCAATGAGTGATTCAGAGTTTAAAATGGTTGTTGACTATATAGTTAACCAAAGCAAGTAAAATTAACAAAAAGGAAAAATGATGAAAAGAAGACAATTTTTAAGTATGACGTTAGGTGCTGTAGCATTAGCTGCTGTACCTGCAAGTGTTAGAGCAGAAGATTTTAGAAAATCAAAGCCAACTGTATGGACGGCTAAAAGTGTTGATGATGCGATTAAAGCAATGTATGGATCTACTGCATTAACTATGGGAGGCGTTAAGCTTACTGCTCCTGATGTAGCTAGTAATGGAGGAGCTATTCCTGTTAGCTTTTCAACGGACAAAGATGTAAAAACTATTGCAGTTTTTCAAGATGCGAATCCAGAAGCTGCAGTTCTTGTAATTGAGCCAAATAAATATAGCATTAACAAATATGCTATCAAAATAAAAATGGCGAAATCTGGTACTATCACTATAGTTGCTGAAGGTAAAGACGGAAAACTTTACGCGGCTAAGAAAACTTTAGATGTTGCACTTGGTGGATGTGAAGGGTAATCCTTTACATTTCTCTTTATAAAATAAATATTAAGGAAAAATAATGGCTGGAATTAAAGCAAAAGCAAAATTAAAAAATGGTGTTGTTAAAGTTAAAGCGATGATCAAACATCCAATGATGACATACAATATGGCAGAGAAAAAAACAGGGAGCAGAGATAATGCGAACTTCATTACACATTTCAGTGCTACAGTAAACGGTGAAACAGTTGTAGATATGTCAACATCTCAATTCTTATCTAAAAATCCTATCTTTAAATTTGAATTTAAAGGTATTGGAAAAAAAGGCGATAAAGTAGAACTGCTTGCTGTTGACCGCAAAGGTAAAACATATAAAGGAAAAGCTAAAATCAAATAAACTTTGATTTTTCTTTTTAGCCAAGAGCAGTATGAATACTGCTCTTGGCTAGCATATACTCTTTTTTCAAGTTCTATGTAAGTGTCAGACCATAATAGATTTTTAAAAAACAGTAACGGGATAAATAATGCAAGGAAAAGTAGTCGCACTCTACATTACAAAAGATGATGCCAATAAAACAAGGGAAATGCACTCTGAAATAGATATAGATGCGTATGGTGTCCTTGGTGATAAATTTTATGCTAAAGATCTCCAGCGAACTATTTTGATCACTGCGACTGAGAGCTATGAGCTTACAAAAGAAAATGGTATAGATATCGCCAAAGGGTCACTGGGGGAAAATCTGCTTATAGACATAAACCCGTATCATCTTCTGCCGGGAGAGCGTTTACATGTTGGAGATACACTCCTTGAAATAACACAAAACTGTACACTCTGCAAAGGACTCTCTACACTTAACTCCAAACTTCCAAAATTACTTAAAAATGATAGAGGTATTTTTGCAAAAGTAATTAATGGCCCTCATTCGATACAAATAGGAGATAGTGTTAAAATATAAATATCGTATATATTCCATTTGCAAATTTGCTGTAATATATCCTGTTCTTTTTATCTTTATATGAAAAAAAGTGAAATAAATAAACTTTTTGAAAGTTGAGAACTGAATCACACAAAACACAAAAAATGATTGTTAAAAATGAAATAGTACAATAAAAGGATAGATGTGAATCTACACAGTTTTTTATGGGAATATGGAGAGAAAGTTCCTGGATATGATGTTACAGTCATCAATGAAAGAGAAGCAAGAGCAGCAGCAGGTATTCTTGCAACACTTGGAATGATTGTTATCTTTTTAGGTATCGGATATAACCACATTATAGTAGCAAGGGTCTATTTAGCATTTTTATTTATTGATTTTACAGCAAGAGTCATTAGTCCGACCTATTCTCCTTCTTTACTCCTTGGAAAATTTATTGTCAGAAATCAAAAACCCGAATATGTTGGAGGATTGCAAAAACGCTTTGCATGGACACTTGGTTGGCTCGTCTCTTTCCCTATGCTGTATTGGTTTGTTTTAAATTGGGATATTACATTCTATAAAGTGATGATTTGTGTACTTTGTCTAACATTAATGACTTTGGAAAGTGCTTTTTCTATCTGTGTTGGCTGTATGATTTACAAAGCAATAATAGATAAAAACCCTCAACATTGTCCCGGAGGTGTCTGTGAGATCAAAAAAAGAGAACCCATACAGACTTTTAATCCTTTACAGGCATCTATTGCTTTTATTACTGCCATAGGACTTGTTGTAGGCATCTATCTCTTTCTTGCCAAAACAGAATCTAAAACCTTTTTCGGGGAGTTTCTTCATGAAGCCGTACTGACAAAAGCACAACTCCAAAAAGAGAAAGATGAAGCGTATCAAAGAGCATTAGAAAAAGAGTTTGGAGATGATGACGATTTCTAAACGCTTCTATTTGTAATACTTTACAACACCTTCCATCTTTGAACCCATATTTAAAAGAAGCATATCGGCAATTACAAGTGCTGCCATCGCTTCACAAACAATCGTTCCTCGAATCGCAACACATGGATCATGGCGACCTTTCAGTGCAAAATCCACCTCTTCATTCTCTGTTGTAATAGTATGTTGTTCTTGAAAAATTGATGGTGTTGGTTTGAAATAGACATTTAAAACAATATCATCGCCATTACTAATACCACCTAAAATTCCACCGGCATGATTAGACTCAAAACCATTCATACGAATTGCATCATTATTTTGCGATCCTAGAACTCTTGAAGAGAGCACACCATCACCAATCTCGACAGCTTTTACAGCATTGATCCCCATCATAGCATCTGCAAGAACACCATCAAGCTTATAATAGAGTGGCTGACCTAATCCAACAGGAACCCCTTTAATAAGCACTCGAGAGACACCACCGACAGAATCATGTCTATTTTTTGCTTCAAGAATCGCTGCTTTTTGAGCCTCTTCTACAGTAGTATCAAGGGCATAAATAATACTCTTGTTTACTCTTGAATAATCATAGGAATTGGCTTTGATACCGTGAACTTCACTTATACCACTTAAAACTTCAATACCAAGAGAGCGCAGCATTAACTTTGCAATTGCTCCTGCTGCTACACGCGCTGCCGTTTCACGTGCAGAGCTTCTCCCTCCTCCACGATAATCACGTAATCCATACTTATGAAAATATGTAAAATCAGCATGCCCGGGTCGAAAGATATCTTTTATATTGGAATAATCACGTGATTTTTGATTTGTATTATAAATAATCATAGCTATCGGTGTTCCCGTACTTTTTCCTTCAAAAACACCACTGAGTATCTCAACTTTATCCGCCTCTTTACGTGCTGTTTCAAACTCACTTTTACCCGGTTTTCTACGATCAAGCTCACTTTGAATAAAAGCCTCATCAATCTCCAAACCTGCAGGTAAACCATCTAAAATACACCCTAATGCTTTACCATGAGACTCTCCAAATGTAGAAAATCGTAATTTCATACCAAAACTATTCACTATTTTTCCTCTTTTAGTATCTCAACGGCTAATTTAGCAGCCTCTTGCTGTGCTATTTTTTTACTTTTGCCAACAGCACGTGCATACTCTTTATCTTCTATACAAACAGCTACTTCAAACTCTTTTTTATGATCAGGACCACGCGAAGCTATAACCTTATACTCTGGAGTTATGCCAAAACGTGCCTGTGTAAGTTCTTGCAGCGTTGTCTTAAAATCACGAAAAAGAGAATCAAGTGAGATCTCTTTATGATTCTCTTCAATAAGCTTAATAGCTATCTTTTGAACAGTCTCTAAACCACCTTCTAGATAGATCGCCCCCATTATTGCCTCAAAAGCATTAGAAAGAAGTGATGATTTCTCTCTCCCTCCATTATTATCTTCTGCATTGGAAAGAAATATATAATCACCCAGATCCAAAGCTCGTGCAAGTTTATCAAATCCTGTTTCATTGACAAGTGATGCTCGAATCTTAGATAATTTACCTTCATCAGAATCCCGAAATTTTCTAAAAAGATACTCACCGACAACAAGATCAAGTACTGCATCTCCTAAAAACTCCAAGCGCTCATTATCGTAGGGCTGTTTATAACTTTTATGTGTCAGCGCTTCGATAATGAGCTTTTTGTCTTGAAACTCATATCCTAATTTTTTTTCTAATTCCTCTATAGTCTTATGCATATGCTCCCCATTTATAGTAAATCCTTTGCTCTTTGTGCTGCATCACGCGCCAATTTATCACATCGTTCATTCTCAACATGTCCATCATGTCCACGAACCCAAATCGCATGAATTTTATGTGGTTTTGCCACTTCAATGTACTCTTTCCATAAATCAGGATTTTTTACCTTTTTAAAATCCCTTTTAATCCAGTTGTTCAACCACTCATTAATCCCTTTAACAACATATGAGGAGTCTGATATTATATCGACTTCACAAGGTTCTTTTAAAGCGTGAAGGCCTTGTATTACTCCCTTTAACTCCATCCTGTTGTTTGTAGTATGTGATTCATTCCCGCTCAACTCTTTTTCTTTATCACCATACCGTAAGATTGTACCATATCCACCCGGTCCTGGATTGCCAAGTGCACTTCCATCACTGAAAAGAGTTATTTTCTTCACTAAAATCCTTACTATAATCTCGACTTAAACTCCACTCCACCTGTGCAGTATCAATAGCATGACACGTACTACATCGGCTAAAAGCAAAAGGAGAAACACTTTTACACTCACTGCAGATATACTCGAAACTTAATGTCGCATTTGCTCTATTTTGAAGTTTAATTAAAATATCAAACTCAAAAACAGCACTTTTCTGACTCAATGCAACATCACCTCTCGCACTGTAAAGCTCTCGTAAAAAACTGTTTTTTGAAATTATATCCAAATTCAGATCTTTTCTATCACATCGCCATAATACTTCTGTTAAAACTTCACTTTTAGTAATATCAAGATTCTCCCAGGCTATCTGAGGGGACATTCGAAAAATATATTCAAAAATCAAATATGTTAAATGATGGTTCTGATGATAAATTGATAAAAGTTTTTCAATTTTTGTCTCACTATCCATATTGATATTATTCAGTATTTCTAATGCCTGCAAATACTCTCGTACAAGCGTAATATCTTCGTCCAGCTCATCAAGTGGTTCTAAAACGCCCAAAGCAGCTTTATAATCTCTCATATACTCATAAACCAGAAGTAGATAATGTAAAGCTTGTATTGTTCTAGGACTTGATTTTAAAATCTCCAAAAAGATCTGTCTTGATCGTTCTAAAAATCCTGCTTTAAAATAGGTTTTTCCTAAAAGAAACATTGTCTTTTTTGCATTTGCCCGATTACCAACATTGAGTATCTCATTATATATCTCTATACTTTTTTCATAATCCCCATTTTTATAATAAGAATTTGCCAAAAGAAGCCATGACTTTTCAGAGAGTTCCCCACTTGATATTAAAACCTGAAGTTCATCTTTTGAGGGCAAACTGCGAAATTGCCGTAAAAATCTATCTAAATGGCGTAAATCCTGAGAACGTTTATATCGTCCCCACCAATACGAAAAAAATGTTATCATAAAAATAATCGCAAAAAAAACAATAATCGAAAAAAGAGGATCACGAAACTCAATAAAAAACATATCCATCAGCTATACACCACTATGCCATAATCATTCTTTAAATTATAAAATGTAGAATCTACACTAATTTCCAAATCTTTAATCTTGCCAAGTTGTACAATCGAATGACGAGAAACCTGTATGCCATTTTCCTTAAAAAATTTTCGAATATTTACAAATTTTACATCTTCTACAAATTTATATTCAAACTCTCTGTGAAGCTTCATTTTATCAGTAGTAAACAGATGTTCATTAACATGCAGTTGATCCGATGCGTATTTAATTGGCAGATATCCAGAGAGATCTGTTAATATCTCTTGCACATATGCATGCTTTTTTGGAAGCGTATCTTTTTGAATAAAAACATACTTATTATTAAGCTTTAATGTTTGGGTGTTTTTCCAGTATTTATACGCAGGATTGGAGACGCCAAGTTTTGCATAAACTTCACGCCATAGCCAAAAAGAATTAAGTGTATTTGGGAGTGCTGACATATCTCTTTTTAGCTCCTTTATAATCTCTTAGAGTAGATTATATACTCTTTTTTCCTAGAGTTTTATAAAAGAGCACAAAGAATAAACAGCTCTACTGTTATAAAACTGCTGTTACAAGTTTTGTAACAACAAATCCGCCAAGAACAAGCCAAACAAACATTGCTCCGGCTGTGTAGAGTGGAGCAAGCCCAAGCCCTTTAAATTTTGAGAAGATTGTTCCCATACCAAGTGCAGTCATTGCCATTGTTAATAAAAATGTATCTATTTGATTAATAACATCTACAATTGCATGCGGAACAAGATCAAGTGAGTTAAATCCTGCCATACCGATAAAATAGACCGCGAACCATGGAATAACAAGTTTTACACCGCTAGCAATTCCACCTGTTTTTTTGGCTTGCATGGAAAGGTAGATCCCAAGAAGAATAAGCATCGGTGCAATCATAATTACACGTGTCATTTTTACAATAACAGCAGAGTTTGCCATAACCTCAGGGGCACCAGGAACAGAAGCAGGAACAGCAACAACCTGCGCTACCTCATGAATAGTACCACCAACATAAATACCAAACTGCTCTGGAGTCATATGTAAAAAACCAGTTGCCGGCTCAATAATAGTCGAGTAGAGTACTGGATATAAAAACATTGAAATCGTACCAAAAAGAACAACCATGGAAACCGCTACTGCTGTTTTATGTCCTTCTGCTTTAAGTACCGGTTCCGTTGCCAACACTGCAGCAGCACCACAAACAGAAGCACCTGATGCAGTAAGCATTGAGGTATCTCTATCCATTTTAAAAACTTTTATACCAAGATATGTACCTAAAATAAATGTTGTTGAGAGCATAATAAGTGAAACCATAAAACCACTCATACCAACTTCCATAATCTGTTGAAATGTAATTCTAAAACCATAAAAGACAATAGCAAAACGAAGAATTTTTTTCCCAGAAAAAGTAATACCTGTTCCCCACTCACTCGGAATATGATTATGCAGTGTATTTGCATAAAAAATACCTAAAACAATACCAATAACAAGTGGAGAAATTCCAAGTACTTTTACAAATGAGATTTGAGCAATTGATGTTGCCGCTGCTGCAAAAATTGCTACAAAAATGATACCATAAATGGTACCTTTTCTATTTTCTTTTGAAAATGCCATTCTTTACCTTTATTACTTAAATTTATTATTTAATAAATCTAATTATAGCAAAAAATTATTTATCTTCACTCTGAATATCTATATCTAATTTCATTCTTAATTCTCTGTTATCTTGATTAGCTACTTTTACAATATTTTTAATTTTCACTCTTTGCGCCTGTAGCCCTTTTTCTTTCACTAAATATGATACTACAGCATACGCTCTCTTCTGTGCGAGTTCTTCCATATCAGATAGAGGTATATTTTGCATTTTACTACATAATGCAATAAGTGCTTTTTGATATTCGCGTTTATATACAACTTCTTTATCTTTGTATTTTTCTTTTAGTTTTTTCTGTAGTTTTGCTAGTTTCTTATCATCTCTTAATTCGGTATAAACATTTTCGAGCATATCAATAGTAAGCGCTGTTCTGGCATTTTTTATATTTTCTTCTCCACTCTTTTTCATAATTATATGTACAAGTTTTTGAAGTCGTAATGCTTCAAGATCTTTCACCTCATCATAGGTACCACTTAGCTCTAAAATAATTTTTGGTCTTTTGTCCATCATTTTTAAAATTTTATCCAGTTTTTCACGTTCAGGAGGAGTAATATTACTTTTACCAAACTCAAAAGCAATATACTCCAATTCCTTCCCTTTTATACCCATAGCCGAGCCAAGAAATCTAAATGGTGACGTTACTGCCTTTGTAATTAAGTTGCCTAATGTTTTCCAAACAAGTGCACCATATTTAAAATCTGGTGCATTTACATCACCCTTTATCGGCATATCTATATCAATAATACCATCACTATCCTCTAGAAGTCCTATAACAAAACCAAGGGGGAGATGCTTAATATTTTTACCTTCAAGCTGACGCCCAAGTTTAATATGCTTAACCATTATATTATTTGTGGCATGAAGCTTACCATACATAATATCATACCCAAGATCAAGATAGAGTTTCCCAGCTTCTATCTCATAACCTGCAAATGTTGCACTATAACCA
>Ga0256837_1001344_pt1 | contig 17057 bp, 18 predicted proteins | sample 4562384metaG_FD_185976 | JGI IMG/M metagenome (GOLD analysis project Ga0256837, IMG submission 185976) | Hydrothermal vent microbial communities from Guaymas Basin, Mexico - 4561-384 | ecosystem: Environmental > Aquatic > Marine > Hydrothermal vents | place: Mexico: Guaymas Basin | collected...
TATGAGTGAAATGAAAAAAATAAAAAACTTAAAAGAGTTTTCAACATCGGCTGACCGTTTTGAAGGTGCAAACCTTCTTTGTCCTGGTTGTGCTCACTCGATCATTGTTCGTGAAGTTTTAAATGCAACTAACGATGATTTAGTTCTTTCAGCATCAACAGGTTGTCTTGAAGTTTGTACAGCGGTTTATCCATATACTTCATGGGATGCTTCTTGGATCCATATCGGTTTTGAAAATGGTTCAACTGCAGTAGCAGGTGCTGAGGCAATGTATAAAGCACTTAAAACAAAAGGTCGTTTAAAGCAACCAGATCGTAACCCAAAATTCATCTCTTTTGCAGGTGATGGTGCATCTTACGATATTGGTTTTCAGTGGATTAGTGGTTGTATGGAGCGTGGACACAATATGATGCATATCGTTTTAGATAACGAAGTATATGCAAATACTGGTGGACAACGTTCATCTTCTACACCTATTGGTTCAAGTGCTACAACTTCACCAGCAGGGTCTATCTCTTATGGTGAGAAGAAAAACAAAAAAGATATGGTAGCTATCATGGCTGCTCATAACATTCCATACTCTGCACAAGTTGCTCCAAATAAATGGAAAGATATGGTTAAGAAGATCCAACACGGTATGGCAGTTGATGGTCCTGTATTTATCAATGCAGTATCACCTTGTACAACTGAGTGGAAATTTGATCCAAAAGATACTATGCACCTAGCTGATCTTTCAACTGACTCTTTAGTGTTCCCACTTTATGAGATTATTGATGGTCATGAGCTAAATATCACTTACAGACCTAAAAATGTAGTGCCTGTAGAGGAATACCTTGCAGCTCAAGGGCGTTTTAAACACCTTTTCAAAGATGAGTATAAACACCTTATCAAAGAGTGGCAAGAGAGAGTTGATGCGAACTGGGCTTATCTAAACAGACGTGAAGAGGCTCGTGTATAGTCACGAAGTTCCAACTTCACCCCAAAGGGTACTTCTTTCTTGGCGTACACATCTTGCACCTTTCTCAGTTATGGCAGGCTACGGCCTAGCCTTAAACTGAGAAATGCATAATCTACAGCAAATTTGATACTTCTTTATCTCTAAGTATTTATTTTTCTTCAAAACTTTTCTTTTAATATAACTTTCTCTCTTCAATTTAGCATCAAACTTTTTCGCTAAAATAACCTTACTTAAAATCAAGGATATTTTTATGCCGTTATTAGACTCTTTTACAGTAGATCACACTAAAATGCCAGCTCCAGCTGTGCGCAAAGCAAAAACTATGAGCTCACCAAGTGGTGACACTATCACAGTATATGATTTGCGTTTTTACAAACCAAATGTAGATAAGATGGATGGTCGTGGCATCCACACACTTGAGCATCTCTTTGCTGGTTTTATGAGAGATCATCTTAACTCAAAAGATGTGGAGATTATTGATCTCTCACCAATGGGGTGTCGTACAGGTTTTTATATGTCGCTTCTTGGTGCTCCAAGTGAGAAAAAAGTTGCTTCAGCATGGAAAAAATCTATGGAAGATGTTTTAAAAGTAAAATCTAAAAAAGATATTCCAGAACTAAATATCTACCAATGTGGTACATATAAGATGCATTCACTAAAAAATGCTAAAAAGATTGCAAATGATGTGTTAGCATTTAAAATAGGTGTGATGGATAATGAAAAACTTAAACTCTCAAAGAAAAAACTCAAGGAGATCAACGCATAATGTTAGTACTAGTACCAATGGACTCTGAAGAGGTTCAAGAAGCACAGATTACAAAAGTGCTAGAAGCAAAAAAATGGGCTCAGCTTCGCATAGAAGAGGGTGAGTTAGTAGAAGTGCTTCACTCAGACACCTTTGATGGTTTTGAGAACTGGAGTGAAGCTGTTGTGGTGTGCAGTGATTCTGAGCCAGTGATGCAGTTTATGGAGATGTCGATGATAGTACTTGTTGCACATACTCAAAAAACTATCGATGATATTGTAGAAGCTTATCTATTTAGAGAACTTCACGATTTGGCATACTAAGGTAGCAGTGTGGATCTCTCCCAGTTTTTAGAACTTTTTAACCCATATCCTGGCAATAGCTATTTGCAGATAACAGATAAAGTTGATGCAACAACAGATGAACTTTACAAACTTATGGAGAGTGTTGATGGAGTGCTTAATCTTGTTATCTACTCTGATAGTAAAGAGGATCTCAAAGAGAGATACCCTAATGCAAAGATACAATATATTGATTCTCTCACAAAACCATTCAAAGCACTTCCTAGAACCAACGATATAGTAATATTTAAAGATGTTTTTCATAAGCATACCAATAAAAAAGGGATTTTAAAGATCGCTTATACCACTTTGGCAAATGCTGCAGAGATTGTGATTATGCAGCAACAAGGCAGTGCAGATGTAGATGAGATTCTTTCTATGTTAGAGGCAAATGAGTTTCGCTCACAAAATCAGATAGATTTGCTTGAAGGATACGACCTTGTAATGGCAAAAAAACTTCATATGTGGGGTAATGGTCTTTAGTGGTTCACATTTTGTTTTGAAAGTGTGGTAAAATTGCAAAAATTATCAGGAGTAACAGATGGCACAAGTTCCAGAAAATATAGGATGTTTAAATGAAGAGTGTATCGCTAAAGATGAGTGTAAACGTCAAGTGATCGCTAAAAACGGTACAGCAGTAGAGATCAAAGAATTTGGTGGTACAGCTACAAAAAAATGTGGTAAATTTCTACAAAAATAGATGAGATATCTTCTTCTTGTTTTTGTACTACTTTTTATTGGATGTAGTACAAAAACATATCAATCTTCAGATCCAAAATTAATCACAATAAAAACAAAAAAATTCAGATATTCAGATCTTGGTTATCTTAAACGCAGTGGTGATGCAGTTTCAATAGAGCTCTTTAGTGCTGGTCAGATGATTCAAAAAATAGAAATAAATCATCTTGTGTGTGTTCAAGAGGGGTGTATGAGTAAAAGTCGATTCAATCAAGAGTTTTTGGATAAAAGTTACCCTGATGAGATCTTGAAAAATATTATATTAAAAAAACCTATATTTCATAAAAATGAGTATAGAGAAATTAATACTGGATTTAAACAGAAAATACAAGATAACAATGTTGATATAATCTATAAAGTAACACCTAAAAGTGTTTATTTTAAAGATAAAAAGAATCATATACTATTTAAGATGAAGGATATAAACTAATGGCAAAATTTGTTGGAGCACATACAAGTGCAAGTGGTGGTGTACAAAATGCAGCGATCAATGCAAAAGAGATAGGGGCAAAAGCATTTGCTCTTTTTACAAAAAACCAAAAAAGATGGGATGCCAAACCGCTTGAGACAAAAACTATAGATGCTTTTAAGAAAGCACTTGATGATGCAGGGATACTTCCAAAACATGTGCTTCCGCATGATAGTTATCTTATAAACCTTGGACATCCTGAGGAGGAGAAGCTTCTAAAAAGCAGATCTGCGTTTATTGATGAGCTTGAACGTTGTGCCATCTTGGGGTTAGATAGACTCAACTTTCACCCAGGAAGCCACCTTGTGAAGATGACTAAAAAACAAAAAGAGGATATTGAGCTTGTAACTCAGGCTGAAAACCATTGTCTTAATGTGATAGCAGAGTCGATAAACATCGCTCTTGATAAAACGCAGGGTGTCAAAGCTGTGATAGAAAACACAGCAGGTCAAGGGAGTAACCTTGGGTATAAGTTTGAACACTTGGCTTACATTATAGAGAGAGTGGAAGATAAAAGTCGTGTGGGTGTGTGTATAGATACTTGCCATATGTTTACAGCAGGATATGATATACGAACTCGTGAGGCATACGATGCTACTTGGGCTGCGTTTGATGAGATTGTGGGGTTTGAGTACCTTAGTGGTATGCATATAAATGATTCTAAACCACCACTTGGAAGCAGGGTAGATAGACATCATTCTTTGGGTGAGGGTGAGATTGGGCTTGATGCATTTAGGTTTATAATGAATGATGATAGAATGGATGATATACCATTAGTGTTAGAGACGATAGATGAGACGATTTGGAAACAAGAGATAGAACTTTTATACTCATTTGTGAATAATTAAGGTTTGTTTTTGTAAGATAGCCTACTTAACTTTGGAGAGTGATTATGAAAAGAATTGTTTTATCATCTATTGTCGCTAGTACAGTTTTACTGGCTGGTGGGTACAAGATACCTGAAAACTCGGCAAATGCATTAGCCCTTGGTGCTGCAAATGTAGCACACAACCATAATTCTGCAGATGCTGCGTTTTACAATCCTGCTAAGATGGTTTTTATGTCTGATGAGAATCATATAGATGTGAACTTAATGTATGTAGGGCTTGATAATATTAGTTATAAAAGCACAGATGGAAGTGTTGATGAAAGTTCAGAATCTGAAAATTTTATTATACCTTCATTTCATTATGTATCTGAAAAATTTGATAATTCTCGTGCAAGAGTAGGTGTGAGTATTGTCTCACCTGGAGGATTGTCTAAAAGATGGGATGGAACATTAGGTAGTCAAAAAGCAAAAGAGTTTACACTCCAAACAGTAGAAGTGAATCCTACTGCTGCATTTGAGATTTCAAAAGATTTTGGCTTTGCAGTTGGTTTGAGAATAGTTCACTCCAAAGGAATAGTGAAAAATGCTTACTATGATATGGAGGGTGATGGACTAGATTTTGGTTATAATCTAGCGCTTGCTTATCAACCTGTAAAAGAACTTGAAATTGGCATTACGTATCGTTCTAAAATTGATTTAAATCTCGATGGTGATACATCAAGAGTTGTGGCAGGGCTGACAAACTCAGATGCAAGTGTAAGTGTTCCACTCCCTGGGGCACTAAATGTTGCACTTGCATATACGCTTCCAACTGAAACAACTATTGAGTTTGTGTATGAGAGAACATATTGGTCGGCTTATAGTGAGCTTGATTTTGATTTTACAGATCCTGTAACAAATGTTGTTTTAGGTAATCCTATCGAAAAAGATTGGAGTGACTCCAGCAGCTATCGTTTAGGTGTAACACAAAAACTTGATACACTCACTCTTATGGGTGGTGTAGTGATAGATGAATCACCAGTACCAGAGAAAACACTAGGTTTTGAACTGCCAGATACTGATTCTGTTGCACTTTCTTTAGGCGCTAGATATGCGATCGATAAAAATATAGATATAGCACTCTCGGCACTTTATTCCATGCATGATGAAAGAGATGTTAAAAACAGTTCTTTAGATGGTGAGTTTAGTGGTGGAGATGTGTTGATGATCTCTGCAGGTGTTGGATATAGATTTTAGGTGGACTAATTGAAAGCATTGGTTGATTTTATATCTGCAAAAGATATTCAAAAAAGTATAATCTATGAGCATCTAAAGTGTACAAAAAAAGAAGCTGAGATACTACGGTATCTAGCTTCAAAATTTGTTGATGGTCAAGATGATTTACTTGTTATTGAGCTACTTCAAGATCTTTATGATACACAAAATTATAGTTATCTTGAACATCTTAAAGAGATTAAAAACTTGTTAGAGCTTGGATGGCTACATCAACAAAGCTTTACACCACTGAAGATTTCAGAGGTGACTCCACTTGAACTTCTCAACACTGCAGTTGGACTTACCCCTTCATGCTTAAAACTTTTACAAGATGGATCACTTGATCTTGATCTGCCTGAAGTGAAACCTTATGGGGATCATCTGGAATATCTGCAAGATCAGTTTTTTCGTATAGAATTGTACCAGAAGATGAGCCTTATTCGTCAAAACGTACATGAACACTCTTTGGGGATCGGGCGTGTACAAAATAAGCTCAAACTTTTAGAAAAACGTATAGAGGAGAGAGTTGAGCAAACAGAAGAATCACTAGTGCTTGATAAATTTTTTAAACAAAAAAAGATGAACAACTATGAGCAGGTGATTTTTATTGCTCTGCTTCGTGAGGAGTACTCAGCTTCTGAGACATCACTGAGAGAGATGAACTCACTTATAGATCTGATCTCAGTAGATGAGTATGAGAGGATTAAAAATCGCTCTTTACTTGAAGATGGCTCAAACCTTTTGAGCAATGGGATCATAGATTATGAGGAGATGCTTAACCCTTTTGGTGGAATCTCTCGCTCTTTTTACATTATAGATGAGGTGCTGCAAAGTATTATCCACCCACAAAAACGCAAAAAAGTAACAAGACTCAAACTTGGAGCACTTATTGAGGAGCAAGATATATTTGAGTTGATAGACTCTGAAACCTCACTTGAAGATGTAGTGCTCAATGACAAAACAAAAGAGGTTTTACAAAATCTGATGAAACAGGTAGATAAAGAGGTGATTAACCGACTTGTTGAGTGGGGTGTAAAAGATAAGAAAAGTGGTATCGATGCTAGAATCATCTTTTATGGTGCTCCAGGTACAGGAAAGACGATGACAGCATATTCACTTGCTAAATCACTCAAGCGCCAAGTGCTTGCGTTTGATTGTTCTAAAATACTCTCAATGTATGTGGGTGAGAGTGAGAAAAATGTTCGCAAGATCTTTGATACCTTTTATGAATTGAGTGAGAAAACCAAAACAGAGCCTATACTTCTGCTCAACGAAGCAGATCAGTTTTTAGGTGCTAGAAGCAGTGGTAATATTACAGGCTCAGACCAGATGCACAACCAGATGCAAAATATCTTTCTGGAACAGATCGAGAATTTCAAAGGGATGCTCATAGCTACAACCAATCTTCTTGAAAATATTGACAAAGCATTTTCTCGACGATTTAACTATAAGATAGAGTTTAAAAAGCCAGATAGAGCACAAAGGGTATTATTATGGCAAAAGATGCTTCCAAAAGATGCTCCGTATGAAGATGGATTTGATGTAGAAAAACTCGCAGAACACTCTCTAACAGGTGGACAGATCAACCTGATAGTAAAAAACACTGCATATAAAGTAGCTGTAAGAAAGGAACCCCTTTTTAGATTGCAAGATTTTATCAGTGAGATAGCACGAGAGAAGGATGCCAACTTTGATAGCGAGAAGTCTATGGGGTTTTTAAACAACTAAAAGGGTATCGTGGTATAATCTAGATTATATTTTATATGATGGATAACAATGAGACTCTCTTTACAAAACGAAACACATAAAACACTTTTTTATATCTTGATAGCTTTTAGCTTTTCAGTTGCAATGCGACTGATTTGGGTGGCACATTTTAGTGGGTATGAACCTTTTTATTTTAACGGGCAGTTTATGATCAACACCAATGATGGCTATTATTGGGCTGAGGGTGCAAGAGATCTGCTCTTTGGAACTGCTACAAATCCAAATGCAACAGAGTATTTTGATAAGCTACATCAGCCTTTTGATCTCTCTCCTGTTGATACTGCAGCAGCACAACTAACAGCATTCTTTGCCAAGATTTTACCTTTTTCTTTTGAGAGTATCATCTTCTATATGCCTGTATTTTTAAGTTCACTGGTAGTGATTCCTATTGTTCTTATAGCTAAAACACTTAAAAACTTAGAGATGGGACTCATTGCTGCACTTTTAGCTTCGATTGCTTGGAGTTATTATAATCGTACGATGGCTGGGTATTATGATACTGATATGCTCAATATCGTCCTTCCGATGTTTTTGCTTTGGTCACTTATTTGGGCTTTACAAACACAAAAAGATATCTATCTGTTTATCACTGCTGTTGATATCTTAATCTATCGTTGGTGGTATCCACAAAGTTATGCACTTGAGAGCTCCTTTTTTGGGCTGATTTTACTCTATACTCTTATTTTCGATAGGAAAAATCTCTTTAGCTATAAACTTCTTACCATTATGATGTTTGCGATGATGAATATTGATGGAGTGTATCGTTTTGGAGCGGTTGTAGTGGTTTATGCCGTATTTGTTTCAAAAAAAGCTGAGAAGTATATTTTTTATATTTTTGCACTTTCTGTTGTTGCTTATTTTTTCTCTGGTGGGTTTAATCCTATCTTTGGAAAACTAAAGGCTTATGTGTTTAAAGATAGTGTTAAAACAATGGAGGAGGGGCTAAAACTTCATTTTTTTACAGTGATGCAAACTGTACGTGAAGCTGGTAAGATTCCATTTGAGACTTTTGCAAATCGCATCAGTGGTAACACAATCACATTTATAGTTTCACTTGGTGGGTATCTCTATCTTGCATATAAACACAGAGTGATGCTTTTGGCTTTGCCTATGGTAGGGTTAGGGTTTTTAGCATATGTTGGAGGGTTGCGTTTTACTATCTATGCAGTGCCAATCTTGGCATTTGGTATAGCATATCTCATTGTTGAGATAGCTCGTATTATGCCAACACAAAAGCTAAAAGTCTTAAGTATGGTTGCTTTTGCTTTGATGATACTCTATCCAAATTATAAACATATTGAGGCATACAAAGTACCAACTGTATTTAGTGCTGATGAGGTGAAAGTACTTGATGGGTTGCACCATATTGCCAGCAGAGAAGATTATGTTGTTTCATGGTGGGATTATGGGTATCCTATCCGTTACTATGCTGATGTCAAAACACTTATTGATGGAGGTAAACATAATGGAAGTGTCAATTTTCCTGTGAGTTTTTTACTTACACACCCTCAAGATGTAGCAGCAAAGATGGCACGACTTGATGTAGAGTACACAGAGAAAAGTTTTGTATTTAAAGAAAAATATAAGCAAGAGATAAAAGATAAAAATATTACACTTTTTTCAACAATAGAACAGATGACAAAAGATGCTGGATTTGATGATACTAATGATTTTCTTCTCTCTTTAGAATCAGGTGATATGGTATTGCCTCAAAAAACAAGAGATATCTACTTGTATCTTCCATATCGTATGTTAGATATTTTACCAACAGTTGTTTTGTTTTCTAATCTTGATCTTATGAGTGGAAAACAAGGCAAACAACCATTTATGTTTGTTTCTCATAGGGCAAAAGAGAGTAAGAGTTCCCTGGATTTAGGTAGAGGTGTGGTACTAGATAAAAAAACAATGGTATTGCATATCGGAGAGAGTAAAGTTAAAATTAAAAGATTGATTACAACTGCATATAACAAAAAAATGGAATTAGAAAAGAAAATACAAGTTATCGATCCAAAATCCAATATCAGTCTAATATATATGTCAAACTACAACACTTTTGTTGTTTTAGATGAAACATTGTATAATTCAACATATATTCAACTGATGATACTTGAAAATTATGATGCAAAACTTTATGAGCCGGTGATACTCACTCCACGTGTAAAAGTTTACAAGTTAAAGATATAGGAAAAAAGATGTCAAAGATAAAAAAATGTTTATTTCCAGCCGCAGGGTATGGAACACGGTTTTTACCAGCAACCAAAGCGATCCCAAAAGAGATGTTGCCTGTCCTTACAAAACCTCTACTTCAATACGGTGTAGAAGAAGCAATAGAAGCAGGACTTAGTACAATGGCGATAGTGACAGGGAGAGGTAAACGCTCTATTGAGGATCATTTTGATATTAGCTATGAGTTAGAGCATCAGATCAAGGGGACTTCAAAAGAGGGGTATTTAAAAGAGATACGAAGTGTAATAGGTGCTTGTACATTCTCTTACACTCGTCAGATTGAGATGAAAGGTCTTGGTCATGCGATACTCACAGGAGAGACACTCATAGGTGATGAGCCTTTTGCGGTAGTACTTGCAGATGATTTATGTGATAACGAAGGTGATGGTGTACTTGTGCAGATGGTAAAACTTTATGAGAAGTATAAGTGTTGTGTTGTTGCTGTCGAGGAGATACCACCACAAGATAGTAACAAGTACGGAGTAATTGCTGGAGATATCATAAAGGATGAGAACTATGCAAAGGGTGCACTTGTCAGAGTAAATGATATGGTGGAAAAACCTGAACCAAAAGATGCACCATCTAATCTTGCCATCATCGGTCGCTATATCTTAACTCCTGAGATCTTTGAGGTGTTAAAAGATACAAAACCTGGTAAAGGTGGGGAGATCCAGATCACAGATGCACTTTTGGAGATGGCAAAGATAGGCAAAGTGATAGCTTACAAATTTGATGGAAAACGTTTTGATTGTGGAAGTGTTGATGGGTTTGTAGAGGCTACAAACTATTTTTATACAAAAGCTGAGGCATAATGCATTATACACATAACTTTAATCCCACCATCTCTGATGAAGAGGTGTTTGAGCAGATTGTTTTAGAAAAAAGTAGTATTGGTTACTACACTCTTCCTTTGCAAGATATCTCAGAGTATCAAGAGTATGCAAAGGGTGTAAAACAGAGTAATGTAGTTGTGATAGGGATAGGGGGAAGTACTCTTGGAACCTATGCGATCTATAAGTTCTTAAAACACTCCAAAGAGCTTAGTAAAAAGCTTTATTTTTTAGAAACAACAGACCCGATAGATATCAAATCAAAACTAGAGGGGATAGATCTTGAAGATACACTTTTTGTTGTGATCTCCAAATCGGGAACCACTATAGAGACTATCTCTATCTTTAAGTATATCCACTCTTTGGTCACTATAGATGCTACTAACACCGTAGTAGTGACAGAGAATGACTCAAAACTCAACCTCTATGCACAAAAAAATGGGATGAAAAGCTTTACTATACCTAAAAATGTGGGTGGTCGCTTTTCTGTCTTTAGTGCTGTTGGGCTTTTGCCACTTGCATTGGTTGGTATAGATATAGCAGAGATACTCAGAGGAGCCAGAGGTGTTTATGAGTCTTTTTTTGCCAAAGAGGAAGAGTATAAGCAGCTTCTAAAAAAAGCGAGATTTTTTGTAGAGTATAAAAACAAGTTCAACATCAATGTTGTTTTTTCATACTCATCAAGACTTGAGGGGTTTAACAAGTGGTATATACAGCTTTGGGGGGAGTCCCTTGGAAAGATAGATATCAACCAAACGCATCAAGGTTTAACTCCCATAGGGATCATTGGACCAATCGATCAGCACTCCTTTTTACAGCTTATTGTTGAAGGAAAGCGTGACAAGACAGTCACTGTGATAAAAGTTGAGAATTTTGACAATGACTTAAAGATCCCACCTGTGACCTTAGAGGGGCTTGAGGAGCTTGACTATCTGCATGAGATAGAGTTTGCTTCACTCATCAACAAGCAAGCAGATGCTACAATAACGTCTATAAACAATCTTCAAGATATCCCTTGTGATGTGATCACTATCGATGGTGTGTGTGAGAGTGCCATAGCGGGGCTTATGTTTCGCTATGAGCTTTTGACATCATTGTGTGCAAAGTTTATGTATATAGATGCTTACGACCAACCAGGGGTTGAGAGTGGAAAAATAATATTAAAAGAAAAATTAGGAAAAAAAGTATGAAAATAGCAGTAGCAGGTACAGGGTATGTAGGTCTTTCAAATGGCATTCTTCTAGCGCAAAACAATGAAGTGGTAGCACTTGATGTAATAGCTGAGAAGGTGGAGATGTTAAATAAGAAGATCTCCCCTATAGAAGATGCAAAGATCAGTGAGTATCTACAAACCAAAGAGCTTAACTTTAGAGCCACTTTAGATAAAGAAGATGCTTACAAAGGTGCAGAGTATATCATCATCTCAACACCAACTGATTATGATCCTGAGACAAACTATTTTAATACAAAGCTTGTTGAGAGTGTGATTGAGGATGTTCTAAAGATAAATCCTAAAGCTACCATGGTGATAAAATCAACCGTACCAGTAGGCTACACTGCAAGTGTCAATGAGAAATACTCCACAACTAACATCATCTTCTCCCCTGAGTTTTTGCGCGAGGGCTCTGCACTGCAAGATAACCTCTACCCTAGCCGTATCATCGTAGGTGAGAGAAGTAAGCGTGCCGAAGTGTTTGCAAACCTTTTGGCTCAAGGTGCATTGAAAGAGGATATTGACATCCTTTTTACAGACTCTACGGAAGCAGAAGCTATCAAGCTTTTTTCCAACACATACCTAGCGATGCGTGTTGCGTTTTTTAATGAGCTTGATTCGTATGCTGAGGTGCATAACCTTAATGCCGAGCAGATCATAAGGGGTGTTGGACTTGATCCACGTATAGGAAGTCACTACAACAACCCTAGTTTTGGTTATGGAGGGTATTGTTTTCCGAAAGACACCAAACAACTTTGTGCAAACTTCAAAGATGTGCCAAGTAATATCATCGGTGCGATAGTAGATGCAAATGAGACAAGAAAAGAGTTTGTAGCACAAAGAGTTTTAGCAAAAAAACCTCAAGTGGTAGGTATATACAGACTCATCATGAAGTGTGGAAGCGATAACTTTAGAAGTGCAGCTATCTTAGATGTGATGAAAAAACTCAAAAAAGAGGTAAAAGTTGTCATCTATGAACCAGTATATGCCGAAAATATGCTAGATGGTGTAGAGGTGATACAAAACTTAGAAGAGTTTAAAGATATGAGTGATGTGATAGTAGCAAATAGATTTGAGAGTATGCTTGAAGATGTAAAAGAGAAAGTTTACACTCGAGATATTTTTAATAGTGATAGTTAGAAGAGCCACTTGCAAATTCAAAAATCCAAAGTAGCTAATTTTTTTTCATAGTCATTTTTCAGCTTAAAAAAATGGCTTGGATTTATTTATCATGTATTTTACACTAAATCTGCTAAATTTCTTAAATATAATGCCCCTAAAATCCAAATGGCTATAATAGCTAGACAAAATTTTTGATTTTTGTTAGAATTTTTCATCTTAAAAGTAGGAGTAAAGAATGAAAATTCTCTTTGTGTTTGCCATGATGGCTAGTTTTTTATTTGGTGCTATAGATATCAATACAGCATCAGCAAAAGAGTTAAGCACTCTTAAGGGTGTTGGTATGAAAAAAGCTGAAGTGATTGTGGCTTTTCGTGATGGGCACTGTTTTAAAAGTGTAGATGAGCTTAGCATGGTAAAAGGGATTGGTGTTAAAACTGTTGAAAAAAACAAGGCAAATCTCAAAGTTAGTGCTTGTAAAAGATAAGTTTTTTTTCTTTTAAGTGTGTAGATATTACTATTCTACACACTATAAAATATCCACTTCATTTAAGATGTAGCGATTAGTGACATTGCTACTCACTTCCTTCTCATAAAATTTAGATTTAATACTCTTTTTGCTATAGTGCAGTAACTGTTTTTTCTATGCTTTTGGCATTAGAAGACAAATATTACAAGGACTTTTCGTTTCTATATCGGAAGTCTTGAAAAATAAAGGTAGGTTATATGGAGCATATAGTGACTTCAAATCCGTATTTTGGGGTATTTGTACTGTTTGTTTTAACATTTGGTGCATTTACTGCAACGACTATTATTGCTAGATTGGCAAGTCGTGCATTGGCCGCTAAAGACACTGAGAAGATTAAACTTTCAGTATATGAGTGTGGACCGGAGATAACAAAACAACCAAATAGAATTTCGCCACAGTTTTATCTGTTTGCATTACTTTTCTTGCTGTTTGATGTTGAGATTGTATTTATGTTCCCGTGGGCGGTTGATTTTAAACTTCTTGGCTGGTTTGGTTTTGCTGAGATGTTAATGTTTATCTTACTACTTGCTATCGGTTTTGTATATGCATGGAAAAAAGGAGCGCTAGAATGGCACAACATAAAGTAAATTATACACAAGATGGTGGACTACCAGTCGCACTTACATCGATCGACAAAGTAGTAAACTGGGGGCGTTCAAACTCACTTTGGGCACTTACTTATGGTCTTGCTTGTTGTGGTATTGAGATGATGGCAGCAGGTGCTTCAAGATATGACTTTGACCGTTATGGTACGATCTTTAGAGCATCACCAAGACAATCAGATCTTATGATCGTTGCTGGAACTCTAACAAAGAAACATGCTGAGTTTATCAAGCGTCTTTATGATCAAATGACAGAGCCTAGATGGGTTATCTCAATGGGTTCATGTGCAAACACAGGTGGTATGTTTAACACTTATGCTACTGTTCAAGGGGTAGATAGAATCATCCCGGTTGATCTTTATCTTCCAGGGTGTGCACCACGTCCAGAGACACTTCAGTATGGTGTGATGTTACTTCAGAAAAAAATCCGTGCAAACAAAGCTGGAAATGCACAAAAACCAAAAAGGTTGATGTAAGATGAGAGCATATAAACCAAAAGACGATCTTCAGGCAAAAGCCTACTATACAGACAGATACTATGTGGCTCCACAGGTACCAAAAAGTGCAGTGGAAGATGATGAGATCTTTGCAGCAGATTTAGAAGCGATCAAAGCAAAGTTTGAAGTAAAAGAGGCATATATCCAAGTTGAGCAGATGGTTATCTACATTAATGCTCATGATATTTATGGTGTGCTTGAGTTGATGAGAGATGAGCTAGAATATACTCAACTCTCAGAGATGAGTGCGATTGACTGGTTGGCAAAAGATGATACATTTGAGATCTTCTACCAAATGCTCTCTATGACAAAACGTAAACGTATCCGTGTAAAATACTTCATCAAAAACGGTCAAGCAGTTGACAGTGTAGAAAAACTTTTCCGTTCAGCTGACTGGTCTGAGCGTGAGATGTTTGATATGTTTGGTATCGAAGCAAATGGACACCCGTTTATGAAACGTATCCTTATGCCGTATGATTGGCAAGGGTATCCACTTCGCAAATCTTATCCACTTCAAGGTGATGAATTTGCAGCATGGTACGAAGTAGATAAGATCTACGGTAAAGAAGCTCGTGATATCATTGGACCAGAGATCCGTGATACAGCGACAGTAGATCGTTACGATTCTGAGCGTTTTGCTCGTCTTGGATTTGAAGTACCAAAAGGAACTAAAATCACAGGCAACGAAGAGAGAAATCCTCAAGAGTATCAAGAAGAGGGTGGAGTTTTCCTCATCAAAAAATATACAAAAGAGTCATCAAAAGTTATTGATGATCCTCAAAGATAGGGTGGTAGAGAATGGCACAAGTACAAAACAGATTAAGACCGTTTTTTGAAAATATAACATTTGACAGAGACGATAACGAGTTAGTTCTTAACTTTGGACCACAACACCCTTCTGCACACGGGCAGTTGCGTTTGATGCTCCATTTACAACAAGAACAAATTGTAAAAGCACATCCAGATGTTGGTTACCTTCACCGTGGTATGGAGAAGATGGCTGAAAATATGATCTACAACGAGTTTATGCCTACAACTGACCGTATGGATTATATTGCATCATCTTCAAATAACTATGGTTTTGCTCTTGCAGTTGAGAAGCTTATTGGGCTTGAAGTTCCACGCCGTGCGAAAGTTATTCGTATGTTGCTCTTAGAGATCAACCGTTTGATGTCTCACCTTTTCTGGCTTGCAACAACTGCACTAGATATTGGTGCGATGACAGTGTTTCTTTTTGCATTCCGTGAGAGAGAGTATCTTATGGATATCATCGAGGGGTATTGTGGTGCACGTCTTACACATGCAGCGATCCGTATCGGTGGTGTTCCACTAGATATTCAAGATAGTTTCTTGCACCAACTAAGAGTGTTTTTAAACAAACTTCCACAAAATATCAAAGATTATGAAGATCTACTTGATAGCAACCGTATCTGGCTTATGAGAATGGAAGAAGTTGGTGTGATACCAACAGAGATGGCACTCTCTTGGGGTTGTACAGGTCCAATGCTACGGGCTAGTGGTGTTGCTTGGGATATCCGTAAGGAAGAGCCATATGAGCTTTATGATGAAGTGGAGTTTAATGTTCCTTACTCTGACAAGGGTGACAACTTTGCACGTTATCGCATCTATATGGAAGAGATGAGAGAATCTGCAAAGATCCTTTATCAATGTATAGATATGTACGATGAGTGTGTGAAAAATGGTGAGACTGAGCTTATGGCTCATGCACCAAAATATATCTCAGCTCCAAAGCTAGATATCATGACACAAAACTACTCTCTAATGCAACACTTCGTACTTGTAACACAAGGTATGAGACCACCTGTAGGTGAGGTATATGTTGCAACTGAGTCACCAAAAGGTGAACTTGGTTACTACATCAACTCTCAGGGTGGACCATACCCATACAGACTCAAACTTCGTGCTCCATCATTTTGGCATACAGGGATCTTAACAGATCTTCTACCTGGACATTATATTCCAGATGTTGTATCAATTATTGGTACAACTAACATCGTATTTGGGGAGGTTGATAGATAATGAAACGTTACGACTTAAGAAAGCTTGGGAACGATTTTGAACCTCGTATGAAAGAGATTCTTGGTGAGTCTCATAAGAAAAATGAAACACTCATTTTTCTTTTTGAGATAGGTGATTTCACTCCAATTCAAAGAAGTGCAGATTTAGTAAGAGAGTGTGGCTATGAGCTTTATAACTCTCTTAAGTTCAACGAAGTCGATTGGACTATCGTCGTTAAAAAAGATTAGGATTTTATTTTGAGCAAAGTCTATTTTTCTACTTGGAGAGGTGAGTCTATCAATAACATAGGCAAACCTGTGGACGAGTGGGAAGAATCAGCTTATAATCTACCAGCACAATATGATGATCACAGAGAATCGAAAGCTTTTATCGGCTGGGATGGTGTGGCACTTTTTGATGAAGATGTAGATGTGATCCGTCTTGCGATGGAATATGCTGCACAATATCAAGAGTACTCTGAGGCATGTGGAAGATGTGCACCAGGACGTTGGGGTGGTCGTATCTTGTATGATCAACTCGATAAAATCGCTCGTGGTGAGGGTAGTGTAGCTGATTTGGAACACCTAAAAGAGATTGCAAAAAGTATGCAGATCACTTCAAAATGTGAGATTGGTAAAACTGTGCCAAATCCTATCTTGGATCTTATGACTCACTTTGAAGATACATTTATGGAGTGTATCAACGAGCAGAAAAAATCAAAGCATTATGATGAATCTATCGGCTATATCGCTAAGATTACAGCACCATGTTCTGATGCTTGTCCTGCTGATGTAGATATTCCTGGATATATCGAGGGTGTTAGAGATCTGCGTTTTGATGACTCACTAATGGCTACTCGTCAAACTATGCCACTTGCACACGTGTGTGGTCGTGTATGTCCACACCCATGTGAAGATGCTT
>Ga0256837_1001345_pt1 | contig 17043 bp, 19 predicted proteins | sample 4562384metaG_FD_185976 | JGI IMG/M metagenome (GOLD analysis project Ga0256837, IMG submission 185976) | Hydrothermal vent microbial communities from Guaymas Basin, Mexico - 4561-384 | ecosystem: Environmental > Aquatic > Marine > Hydrothermal vents | place: Mexico: Guaymas Basin | collected...
CCATTGATCTGAATACTTCTGTACATATTAAAGTGAGAGAGGTTTTGCGGTCCTATAATCTCTTTGATCTCAAGCAGAGCAGAAAGAGGTACCATTTTTCCATCAATATTTTTCACATAGATTTTACTAATGTCATTTTTAGAGCTTCTATACTCTTTGTCTGCCTGAACAAAAACACGAAATACTTTACCAAATTTTGTAAAATCATTAACATAAACAGAACCCATATAGATCTGCATAGTAGTAAAGAGATCAGACATATTGACACCTAATGCATTGACCTTTTGACGATTAATTTTGATGTCATACATTGGATAGTTAATAGCAAATGTTGTAAATGCGTGTGCAATACGTTTGTCTGCATTTGCCTCTTTAATGACTTCATCTGCATAGTGTTTAAAGGTATCAAGATCTCCTGAGAGATAATCTTGCAGCCTTAGATCCAAGCCACCAACAGCACCAATTCCAGGAATACCCGGAATATTAAATGCAGCAATATTTGCATCACTGATATCTGCAGTAATTTTTCTGATCTTACGAATAACAGATTCAACATCCTGACCAGGTTTGGATCGCTCTTTCCAATCTTTGAGTGAAACATACATAGCAACAGAAGCACTGTCAAGTGATGATGTTACAAGATTATATCCGTCAATTGCAATAACATTGGCTATCTCAGGAATAGTGTAGAGTCTTTTTTCTACCTCTTTTCTTGTATTGAGAGTTTGAGGTAGGGCAGTCCCCGGTTTAAGATTTACAGAGACGATACAAATACCTTTGTCTTCTGAAGGGACAAAGCCTGTTGGAATGACCGTAAAAAGGTAATAGGTTAGATAGAAAATACCTAAAATAAGCGCAAGTATGATGTAGCGAATTTTTACAAAGAAGGTAATAATTGCTGTGTATTTTTCTGTAATATATTCAAAAACAGCATCAAATTTTCTAAAGAAGATAAACTTCTGCTCACCCTTTTTTCTTCGTTTGATAATGATAGAACTCAGTGCCGGTGAGAGTGTAAGGGCATTGAGTGATGAGATCATAACAGCAAAAGAGATAGTGAGGGCAAACTGTTGATAGAGCGCACCGGTAATTCCCGGAAGCATTGAAACAGGCACAAAAACAGCAACTAAAACAAGAGTAGTAGAGATAATTGGCCCAATAAGCTCAATCATCGCCTTTTTAACAACTTGAGGTACGCTAAGATCAGGCTCTTTTTCCATAATAACCTCAACATTCTCAACAACCAAAATAACATCATCAACAACAATCCCAATGGCTAGTATAAGGCCAAAGAGGGTTAAGAAGTTGATTGAAAAACCATTAGCCATCTGCATAATTGCAAAGGTACCAATAAGTGATACCGGAATAGCAACAGAGGCGATGACAGTAGGACGCCAAGAGCCTAAAAATATGAAGATAATAAGTATTACAAGTCCAATAGCCATAAAGAGATTACTTACAACATTATCGATTGCTACTTTTACATACTTTGTAGTATCATAAGGAATACTCCACTTTACACCATCAGGAAAACGGCGTTCAAGTCGTTCCATAGTCTCTTGAATATGTTGGCGAATTTCAAGTGCATTTGCATCACTGAGTTGAAAAACTCCGATAAGACCGGCAGGCTGTTTGTTTGAGATCGCATTCCAGTCATAACTTTCACTTCCAAGAATGACTCGTGAAACATCTTTTAAGTAAACAAGTGAACCATCTTTTTTATGTTTGAGTACAATATCTTGAAACTCTTTAACATCTGAGAGACGACCATCTGTTGTAAGTGTAAACTCTTGCTTTTGATCATTATAAGTTGGCATACCTCCTATTTTACCAATAGAAGCCTGCTTGTTTTGACTCTTAATGGCATTTACAACATCCATAGGAGTAAGCGAGAGTGCTTTGATCTTATCTGGATCGAGCCATACACGAATAGAGTACTTCTTCTCACCCATATTTTCAGCTTTACCAACTCCGGGAATACGTTTGATCTCATCTAAAACATTAATGTTTACAAAGTTTGAAAGAAAGGCTGCATCGTAGCGTTTATCACCCGTAATGGTAATCAGACAGACAATAGAGGGACTCTGTTTATCGATAATGACACCCTGTGCAACAACTTCTGCAGGAAGTGATGCAGTTGCAGTTGCCACTTTATTCTGTACGTCAACCGCACCAATATCTATGTCATAACCAGGTTTAAAATAGACATTTATATCGGAACGTCCACTTGACGTAGAAGAGGAGTCCATATACATAACACCTTTGATACCATTGAGCTTATCTTCAAGTACCCGTGTTACTGTATCTTCAACAACATAAGCATTTGCACCAGTATATGTAGCACTCACCTTTACATTTGGAGGAGCAACATCAGGATACTCTGAGATCGGAAGTACACCAAGAGAGACAAGACCTGCTGTAATAATAATTAAAGAGATTACTATTGCAAGAATAGGGCGTTTAATAAAAGTTACTGAAAACATCACTTATCTCTTTGTTGGAATAAGATTATTTTTCTCTAAGACAGCATTTATTCCTTGCTCTTTTGTAACATCTGTTACTTTTACTTTTCTTCCAGGTTTGAGTTTCATTAAAGCAGAAACAATAAGTTTATCACCATCTTTGAGCCCCTCTTTAACGCTTACATAGTAACGTGTTGCGTAACCTGTTTTTATATCAGCTCTTTTTACTGTTGCGTTGTTATCTACGATGTAAACATACTTACCAAGCTGATCGTTAAAAATAACTTCCGGTGGAATCATTTTAAATTTTTTCTTATCTGTTACAAAGACATTGACATAGACAAAAGTTCCAGGAAGAACTTTATCATCCGGATTATCGATTGTTGCTCTCATTGTAATTGTTGATGTTAGAGGATCTACACTGTTGTTTGCAAAATCAACATAACCGTCAAGTCTGATATCTCCAAGTGAACTTTGCACTTCAATAAAAGCATCAGGCTTCTTTTTTTCTCTATACTTCTGCATGATTCTTACATCATTTTGCGATGGTGAAAAATAAGCATAGATAGGATCTGTCCGCATAATCGTTGTTAAGAGTGTTGATTCACCCTGTCCGACAAGGTTTCCCACATCAACCATCCTTGCACTGACACGTCCAGAAATAGGTGCACGAACAATGGTATAGCTAAGTTTGATTTTTGCTTCACGTATCTTTGCACGATCCCCTTGTATAGCAGCTCTGAGTGATGCCAGTTTTGCCTGATACTGCTCAAGTGTTGCACGAGGAGCCAGCCCCTCTTCTACAAGAGGAGTGTAGCGTGCAACATCAGCTTTTGCAAGTGCAAGAGCTGCTTCATCTTGTGCTTTTTGTGCTTTTACGGCATTGAGTGAAGCAATATATTGATCCTGTTCAATTTTAAAGAGTTTTTGTCCCTTTTTGACTTTTTGTCCATCTTTAAAATAGACCTTTTGTAAAATACCTGAAACTCTTGCACGTACCTCTTGATGTGAACTTGCGCGTGTTTTTCCTGTAAAACGACTCCATATTGGAACCATCTCTGTTTTTACGGTAATGGTATTAACAAGAAGAGGGGGTATCTTTTGTTGTGGTGTTTGGCTCTTTTCTTCAGAACAGCCACTAAAAATAAAAAGTGCTGTTATAAAAATAGGAGAGAGTGCTTTTAAAATCATCAAAAATCAACCTTTAACAAATATAGTTGCCTTATTATAGCTCAATTTTAATAGTTCTATAATTATATTTTACTTTTCTAGTATGCTAGATTATAAAAAACATTGTATCTGATGAGTGTAGTCTCTTTAGGCCTTGGATATCTGCTGTAGGCATACTCAATAGTCTCTTTTGTTGTGTCATCAAGGATATAATAGCCACTTTTTGAGAGAAACTTAAAGTCTGTCATATCTCCATTTGGATGGAGTTTAAACTCTACAACATTATGACGATTTACTCTTAGATCGTGTGGAATATTCACCCGTGCTACACGAATAAGTACCTGTTGGGTAATACGTCTCATAATCTCTTGATTATCTAAAATATACTGCTGTTGTCCGGGAGTGAGCTTTCCAAACTCTTCACCATAAAGCTCTTTAATATCTTGAGAGATACTACTTCCGTTTTGTGACTTTTTCTTAGCACTTTTTTCTTCTTTGCTTGATACATCTTCATAGAGCCAAGCAAGAGCCGTATCTTTTTTTGTCTCTTTTTTAACAACTTTTTTTGTTGTATTTGTCTCTTTTTTCTCTGATAAAAGAGGAATATACGGTTTTTTTGGTGGCATAGGTGCTGTTTTTGCTTTAGATACTTTCTTCTTTGGCTTTGTTACTTTTTTTGTTTTATTGAGTTTTGGTTTTTTAGGTGTCTTTTTTGGCTTATATTTGACAGGCTTGGCAGCTTTTATCGGTTTTACAATTTTTTTGAGTTGTGAGCCCTTTGGCATTGGCGGAGCAATCTTTGGTTCTGGAACTTTTTTCTTTGTAAGTCCTGATTTTTTATGCTTTTTTGGTAGTTCTTTTAAAGAGATCTTGATTTTTTTCTCTTGAGGCTTTATTTGTTTTTGAGTATCTGTAGATTTTAGGGCAAATAAAATCCATAAAAGTAAAAAAAGTACTAAGTGAATAAGAATTGCAACAAAAAGAGAAAACGTTGATCTATTCACTAACTATCCATTATATTTTTTATGAGATTATAACAAATCAATATTAACGTAAGGTTGGATATAATAAGAAAAATAATTACTATAAGGTTTTTAATGAATACAGAAGCATCAAAAAAAGCATTTGCTGAAGCACAGGAGTTAATTCCCGGTGGTGTTGATTCACCTGTACGTGCATTTAGCAGTGTAGGCGGTACACCGATTTTTATTAGTGAAGGTGAGGGTGGTTACCTCAAAGATATTGACGGAAACAAGTATGTTGACTTTGTTCAATCATGGGGACCACTTATCTTTGGTCACAGAGATGAGACAATAGAAGCTGCAGTTATTGATGCAGTTAAACATGGTTTGAGTTTTGGAGCACCTACGCTTGCAGAGACTGAACTTGCAAAGATGGTTGTAGATCTTTTTGACTCTATTGACAAGGTCCGTTTTGTAAGCAGTGGTACAGAGGCTGTTATGAGTGCTATTCGTTTGGCACGCGGATTTACGGGTCGTGATGATATTGTAAAATTTACAGGCTGTTATCATGGACACTCTGATGCACTTTTGGTACAAGCAGGAAGTGGTGCTGCTACTTTTGGCAACCCATCAAGTCCTGGTGTTCCGGCTGACTTTACAAAACATACACTTTTAGCTGAGTATAACAACATTGAAAGTGTTAAACAGTGTTTTGCAGATTCAAAAGATATTGCCTGTGTTATTATTGAGCCGATTGCCGGCAATATGGGGCTTGTTCCTGCAGATAAAGAGTTTTTACATGAGTTACGTCAACTTTGTGATGCAAATGGCACACTTTTAATCTTTGATGAAGTTATGAGTGGTTTTCGTGCGACACTCCATGGGGCTGAGAGCATTACCGGTGTAAAACCAGACATTGTAACACTTGGGAAAGTGATCGGCGGTGGTATGCCGGTTGGTGCTTTTGGTGCTCGCAAAGAGATTATGGCAAAACTCTCTCCGGAAGGTCCGGTTTATCAGGCAGGAACACTCTCTGGTAATCCTGTGGCAATGGCAGCAGGTCATGCGGCACTGACAAAACTGAAGCAAAATGCAAAAATTATTGATGTTTTAAATGCAAGAGCTGTTCGTCTTGTAGAGGGTATGAAGGAGGCTGCTGCAAAAGAGGGCATTACAATGCAAGTAGATACACGAGGAAGTATGTTTGGTTTTTTCTTTAACGAAAATCCTGTAAAAAACTTCAATGATGCTACAAAATCAGATGCAGAGCTTTTTGCAAAATTCCATGCAGCTATGCTTGATGAAGGTTTTTACTTTGCATGTTCACTCTATGAGACAGGTTTTATTTCTACCGCAACAACAGATGCAATGATAGAAGATACTATTGAAGCGAGTAAACGTGTCTTTAAGGCTATTAAAAATGGCTGAGAATGAACAAGAGGAGCGAAAACCCCGTGTAAAACCCATTATAGAGGCAGCTGACAGCCTCTCTTTGGGGATCTCTATGGTTGTTGCCGTTCTTATGGGGCTTGGTATTGGCTGGTTACTTAAAAATCTTACAGGTATAGGATGGACTTTTTGGATCGGTGTTGTCATTGGTATAGCAGCTGCTATTTTAAATGTCTATAAAGCGTATTCCAAACAGTATAAAGCGTATGAAGAGTTAGCAAAAGAGCCTCGCTATGCTATTAAAAAACAGATCGATGATGATAATGAAGATGATGAGGATTACGGTGAAAAAAGCTATTAGTATCTTTTTTATAGTGCAACTTCTTATCTTTGCAAGCTATCTTTCCTCGCCGGCACTCTTTGCAAATATAGAAGTAGCATTTTTCTCTGCACTTTTTATCATCCTTGGAGCATCGTATGCTTACAAACGTATGGTACTCGCAAAAGTTGCTTCAGGTGAATATATAGAAGATAGAGATCTTTTAGATAAAATAGAAGATCCTCATGAACTCTATGATGGAAAAGAGATCAATAATGCTCCACCAGAGGAGCTTAATCTTAAAGAGATTGTCAAAGAGGAGAAAGCAAAAGTAAAAGTTCTTAATGTAAAAAATATGAAACATGGTATCAAGGGGAGTCTCTCTATCTTTAGACTTGTACCTTATCTCTTTTTGATTTTAGGTTTTATAGCACTGAAAAATAACAATATTTTGGATTTGTGGGCTTATTTGCCATCACTTTTTGTAGGTATTGTCACAGGTTCTTTCATGGCAAAAGAGCTTTTTGCCTAAGCAGTTATCATTGGAAGATTGATGGTAACTTGTTTATCATTTATATCTATATAGAAGTTATTGTTCTTTGCAAGAACTTCTAACTCATTTATCTTACTTGCATCACTCTTTTGTGCTTTGACAGATATTGAAAAGATACTGTACTTTTTATCTTCAAACTTAATATGTTCTCCAACTCTAAAAAATACTTTTGTAATGATAGTTTCATTTTCTCTAAAATACTCATAGATCTTGTTTAAAAGTTTGATCAGATTGTTTGAATCAACGATAACATCAGGAATAGTCGGATCAAAATCTTTAGCAAATGTTATATCTGTGTTTATAGAGTTTGTTGCGATGCAGAGATCGATGATAGTAAAGATATTTGTAAGTTCACCGTTTGGTTTTGTAGCGGTTAGTTTGTATGAAGGTGCCTGATAGAGTTTGATACCAATCTGCTCTTCATCCTGATATCCGACAGTAAGACCAAAAAATTTGTATCTTCCATACTCAAGCTCTACAAATGTAGTTTTGAAGCCAAAGCTTATACTTGCATAGGTTTTTGCAAGGTCAAAAAGCTCTGCAGCAGTAGTTAAGCCTAAGAGAAACTGAGCCTCTGCATTGAGAGATTCTATCTTTCCGCTACTGTTAAAGAGTATGAAAGGGTTGTAGTCATACTCGATCCACTGCTGCTCTAAAGTCATATCTACTCTTCGATGTAGTTTTTAAGCCTGCGACCAACTTTAGGGTGTTTGAGCTTTTTAATTGCAGAGGACTCGATCTGACGAACACGCTCACGGGTAACACTGAGCTCTTTACCGATCTCTTCAAGTGTTCTGTCACTCTCATCATCCATAATTCCAAAGCGAAGCTTGATAACGGCTTTTTCACGTTCATTGAGCTGCTCTAAAACCTGCTCAATTTGAATACGAAGATCGTCTTTTAAAATTGCATCTGAAGGAGAAAGTGATGTTTTATCTTCAATAAAGTCTCCAAAACGACCATCATCTTCACTACCAATAGGCGCTTCAAGAGAGATAGGCTCTTTTGTGATTTTGATAACATTTTTCACTTTTTCAACAGAGAGACCAACTTCTGTTGCGATTGTATCAACATCTGGCTCTTTTCCATGCTCTTGGAGGTGTTTACGCATAATTTTATTGATACGGTTGATAGTCTCAATCATATGAATAGGAATACGAATTGTACGTGCTTGATCAGCAATAGCACGACTGATAGCCTGGCGAATCCACCAAGTAGCATATGTTGAAAATTTGTAACCTTTTTGGTACTCAAACTTATCAACAGCTTTCATAAGACCGATATTTCCCTCTTGAATTAAGTCAAGGAAAGGCAGACCTCTGTTTGTATAACGCTTAGCGATAGATACAACAAGACGTAAGTTTGATTTTGCCATTTTTGTCTTAGCAATCTCAGAGATATTTTTACCACGTTTGATCTGCTCTAAAATATCTGCGAGTTTTTCCGGTTCCATATCAAAAGAGTTTTTTGATGCCTCTTTTGTCTGTACCAGTTTTTTAATCTCCATATATGTAGAAACCATAGTTGCTTCCGGAACCATATTGGCTATATCTTCTTTTGTAAGATCTTGAATCTTTTCAACTAAAATTTTGTGATTTGCTTTAAGTGTTGCATTAAAGAGTGGAAGTTTATACTCAAGGCGTTTAAGCTCTTTATCATATCCTTCATCAGATTTTAGTGCAGTCTCCATAGCTTTTACAAGTTCATTGATAAGTTTTGAAGTAGGACCTAAATCTAAAAGTTTCTCTTTTAATACTGCTTTTTTCCATGTTACAGTAAGGTAAAAGTGAACTATCTCTTCTGTTAATTCATCACTATCAAGGTTTTGTGGTGCTTTTTCTAAAGTTTTTAACCAATCTTTTTTTGCTTTTTCAAGTGCTTTAAAACTAGTTGTTACTTTTTCTACACGAGATTTATCTTTTGCTGAGAGTGTTTTTCCTTCTGCATCGTCATCGCTGTCATCATCTCCATCATCTTTTTCATCTTCAAAAGATTTAAAGAGTTCTTTTACACGTCTTTCACGGTTAATAAGCGGCTCTTTGTAATCCAAAATAAAATCAATAAGATAAGGAACAGAACAGATGGCATCTATAATAATACTCTCACCGGCTTCTATCTTTTTAGAGATCTCTATCTCTTCTTCTTTTGTAAGAAGTGGAATTTGACCCATTTCACGCAAATACATACGTACAGGTGAATCAGAACGTGACCATTCTAGAAGTTCATGCTCTTTTAAAATATCGAATTTATCCGTTTCATTGTCTTCAAGCATTTTTCGCTGTGCATCACGGCGAGCTTCGGCTTCTTGATCATTAAGCTTTTTTGCATGCTCACTTGAAGTGTAGAGACATTTATTGTGTTTTTTTGCAAGCTTTAAAATATTTTTTGCTTGCGCGGCAGTAGGTTGCTTTTCAAAAAGATCAATAATTGATTCATATGTAATACAATCTTTTGATTTATGTTCTTGAAAAAAGGTCTCTAACGCTTTGTTAAGTTCTTTGGCTGTCATTCGGAGGTTGCTCCATGATTTTAAGGTTTTTAAAAGGTGGATTATACCGAAATAGTCTTAATTTTTACTTTTTACAAAATTAAAAATGCTTATTGATTTTTTGAATTTAATTATTGGAACACTCTTTGCTTCTTAGTATGTAAATTAAGATTAAAAAAGGGTCTTGTATGCAAACGGGCTATTATAATTCAGCTGCTGGAATGGTTACACAGTTTAATCGTATTGAGACCATTTCAAATAACCTTGCAAATGCCAATACAAATGGTTTTAAAGAAGATAATCTTGTTGTAGGTGATTTTATGCGTCTTTATAAAGAAAAAAGAGATGAACTGCCAAATGAAGAGAACACAAAAGAGGCTGCAAAATTTCTTAACCGTGCCATGGCAAAATCCCCGCAAATTGTTGATGAATATACTGATTTTTCAATTGGCAACATGCAAAAAACATCTAACCAGCTTGATGTAGCACTCTCTAGAGAAGATCTCTTTTTTGCCGTTAAAACTCCACAGGGCATTCGTTTAACAAGAGATGGCTCCTTTACACTTAGTGATGAGGGAAAACTGATTACAAAACAGGGTTATGAAGTTCTGGGAGATGACTATTTTCAAAGTAAAGAGGGTATTGAATTCTCTACAGTTGACAGTGTCATTAAAATAGATAAGAATGGTCAAATTTATACAAATGTTCCTGGAAGTGTAACGATGACAGAAAATAAAAAACTCTTTATTGCTACAGTAGACAATCTTCGATATTTACAAAAAGAGGGTGATAATCTATATAAACTTGATGATATGAGTCGTATGGAGTTAAATGAAGAGAGTGCCGGAGTTATACAGGGGTTTGTAGAAAAAAGTAATGTTAATGCTGTAAAGATGATGACACAGCTTATTGAGACAAACAGGCTGGTTGGCATGTATCAAAAAGCTATGGATACACAGATGAATGATATGAATAGAGACGCAATTGAAAAAATTGCAAAAAAAGCATAAAGTAAAGGAGGGATAAAATTATGATGCAATCACTTTATACTGCTTCGACAGGGATGCTCGGAATGCAGACACAGATAGATACAACAGCGAATAATATTGCCAATGTCAATACAATAGGGTTTAAAAAAGGTAGAGCAGAGTTTGCAGATCTAATGTATCATGTAATGGAGTATGCAGGGACTTCTACAAGTGATACAACAAAATCACCGACAGGTATAGAAGTAGGGCTTGGTGTTCGTCCTACAGCTATTAATAAAATCTTTTCAGAAGGTTCTTTAAAACAGACAGATAATCAACTCGATATTGCCATTACAGGAAAAGGCTTTTTCAAACTTGAACTTCCAGACGGGACAGAAGTTTATTCTAAAAACGGTGCTTTTAAACTTGATCAAGATGGGGCGATTGTTAACAGTGACGGATACTATCTTATACCACAAATTGTTGTTCCACCAGATGCTACAAGCATCAGTATAGGTACAGATGGAACAGTTACTGTTGTACAACCTGGACAGACTCAAGCGACACAGATTGGTCAGATTCAAACAACAAGTTTTATAAATCCTGCTGGTCTACATTCAATGGGAGATAACCTATACATAGAGACAGATGCTTCAGGACAGCCTGTTGAAGGTATTCCGGGAGTTGATGGGCTTGGAACACTTCGTCAAGGTTTTGTAGAGCTTTCCAATGTTGAACTTGTTGTTGAGCTTACTGACCTTATTACCGGTCAACGTGCTTATGATGCCAATTCAAAAATTATTACAACAAGTGATGAAATGCTTCAAACAGTTAATAACCTCAAACGTTAAGAATCCCTAAATAAGCCTTGATACTGTTTAATATCAAGGCAAATATTATTTTTTACTCTCTTTGTTTAATCAACATCAAATAACTATTTCGCTATAATCGCAAAATTATTTTAGTAAAACATTAGGAATTTATATGCAAAAAGCAAACATAAACGGTAAAGTTTGGAGATTTGGAAAAGATATCGATACAGACTTAATCATAGCTGCACGTTACTTAAATACTTCAGTACCAGAAGAGTTGGCAAAACATGTTATGGAAGATGCTGACCCAGAGTTTGTAAATAAAATGACTCCAGGTGATATCATTGTTGCTGATGAAAACTTTGGTTGCGGAAGCTCTCGTGAACACGCACCTATCGCACTTAAAGCTGCCGGTGTTGCAGCTATTGTTGCTCCAACATTTGCAAGAATCTTTTATAGAAATGCTTTTAATATGGGGTTGCCTATTTTTGAGCTTAAAGAGGCTAATGAGATTAAAGAGGGTGATGAGATCAGCATTGATATGAATGCAGGTACTATCACAAACAAATCAACAAATAAAACATACAGTTTTACACCAATACCAGAGTTTATGCAAGAACTCATTGATGCCGGTGGACTTATGAACTTTGCACAAAATGAAATAGAAGGTAAAAAATAGATGAAAACATACAAAATAGCACTTATTAAAGGTGATGGAATTGGTCCTGAGATCATTGATGAAGCAGTAAAAGTTCTTGATGCTGTAGCATCATACTGTGGTTTTAGTTTTAACTATGAAGATCTTTTAATGGGTGGAATTGCGTATGACATTACAGGAGATCCCCTTCCTCAAGAGACAATTTCAGGATCGCTCAATTCTGATGCAGTGCTTTTTGGTGCTATCGGTGGTGAAAAATGGGATAACCTGCCACGTGAAAAACGCCCTGAAAGTGGACTTCTACGCTTTAGAAAAGAGCTTGGTGTTTATGCAAACCTTCGTCCTGCTGTTGTTTATGATGAACTTGCAAACGCATCTTCGCTTAAACCTGAGATCGTAAAAGGTGTTGATCTGATGGTTGTTCGTGAGCTTATTGGCGGTATCTATTTTGGTGAACCAAAAGGACGTACAGAAGATAAAGGCTGGAATACAATGGTCTATACAAAAGATGAGATTGTTCGTATTGCACATCAGGCTTTTAAAATCGCAATGACACGAAACAAACGTGTATGTTCAATTGACAAAGCAAATGTACTAGATGTCTCTCAACTGTGGCGTGAGACGGTTGAAGAGGTAGCCAAAGAGTATCCTGAGGTAGAGCTTTCTCATATGTATGTAGATAATGCTGCAATGCAGCTTATTCGTGATCCAAAACAGTTTGATGTAATGCTCACAGGAAATATCTTTGGTGATATCTTAAGTGATGAAGCTTCAATGCTTTCGGGATCCATTGGTCTTTTACCATCGGCTTCTGTTGGTGCAAAAATTGGTGTATATGAGCCAATCCATGGTTCGGCTCCTGATATTGCAGGGCAGGGAATTGCCAACCCTATTGCTACAATCTCATCAGCATCTATGATGCTTCGTTATGCATTAAATGAAAATGAAGCTGCAGATAAAATTGACGCTGCTATTAAGCGTGCACTTAGTGAAGGGTACAGAACTGGAGACCTTGCTCAATTTGATGCAAAAGAGATCTGTTCAACAAGTGAAATGGGCTCAATTATAGCAAACTATATAGAAAAATAAGAGTAAAAAATGCAGACACTTACATTGGCAAATATCTATGAACTGCAAGGTTTAAAAGAAGAAGCTTTAGAGATCTATAAAGAGATTTTGAAAAAAGATCCAAATAATTCTGATGCTAAAATTGCCATAAGAAGATTGTCTGGTATGCGAAAGAAATTTTTAGGAGTTAACTCTCAGATGAAAGAGTTCTTTTTAAAAATGGATACAGAAGTAGAGTTTAAAGAGTTTGAAAGGTGGTTACTCAAAGCATGGAATTAAAAGATGTAATACTCTCAACATTGGCTGAGATGGAAGAAGAGGTCGATGAATCCAAAGAAGAGCAACAAATCCAAAAAACTCAATCTGTAGAGAAGTTAGAAGAGTCCCATAAGGAATCTTCTGCAAAAGAAGAAGAAAAGAGTGGCGACAACTCTTCTATAGAAAGCGAGCTTATATATCTAAACTCCATAAGAGAGCGACTGCTTGTCCTTTTTGAAGGTTTTCAAGCCCCTAACAATACAAACATAGAGGCAAAAATTGATATGACACTTAATTTTTTGGAATATACACTTGCTACGATCGATGCCCGTGTTGAAAAACTTGAAAAAGGAAATATGCAGTGAGTCAGTATCGCGTACTAATTGATGCCAATGATGAAAAAGGTTTGGTTCATAAAGTCTCAAGTATTTTTTATAACTATGATTTAAATATACTCTCTAACAGTGAATTTGTTGACAAAGAGAGTAATAAGTTTTTTATGCGTTCTGTTGTTGATGGTGCTGTAGATAAAGATGAGCTTTTAGATGCTGTTACAAAAGTTTTACCGTCAAGTTCAAGAGTAAAAGTCATAGAACCAAAAAAGAAAAATATCATTATTATGGTTACAAAAGAGCTCCATGCTCTTGGAGATATTCTTATTCGTCATGAAGCAGGGGAGTTGGATGCAAATATCCTGGCCGTAATTTCAAACTATGACAAGCTTGAATCTCTTGTAAAAAAGTTTGATATTCCTTATATTACTATCTCTCATGAGGGGCTTGAACGTGCAGAACATGAGAGTAAGATCATTGAGACTATCAACGAGTTTAAAGATCTAGACTATATTGTTCTTGCAAAATATATGCGAATTTTAACACCGCGTTTTGTGGAAGAGTATGAAGGTAAAATTATCAATATTCATCACTCGTTTTTACCTGCATTTATAGGGGCAAATCCTTATAAACAGGCTTATGACAGAGGGGTTAAAATAATTGGTGCCACAGCACACTTTGTTAATAACAATCTTGATGAAGGACCAATTATCGCACAGGATGTCAAGCATATTGATCATGCTTATAATTGGCACGATATGCAAAGACTCGGCCGTGATGTAGAAAAAGTAGTCTTATCACGTGCACTAAAACTTGCACTTGAAGACAGAATCTTTGTCTATGCCAACAGAACGGTAATATTTTAATGTTTAATTTAGTACTGGTTCATCCTCAAATTCCTAACAATACAGGAGCAATTGGCAGACTCTGTGTCAATGCAGGAGCTTCTTTGCATCTTATCAAACCTATAGGTTTTGATATTGATGAAAAAGCTGTTCGTCGTGCCGGACTTGATTATTGGGATAAACTTGATCTGCATGTTTGGGAATCTTTAGATGAGTTTTTTGAAAATAACAAGATAAAAGATAATGCTTACTTTGCAACAACTAAAACAGACAAACCATATTTTGAAGCAGCTTTTAAAGAGGGCGATTTTATCTTTTTTGGAAGTGAAACAGCAGGTATTCCTGAAGATATTTTAAACAGATACAAAGAGCAAAATATTACCATTCCCATGACAAAAGATGGAAGAAGTCTCAATCTTGCAATTTCTACAGGAATAGTGCTTTATGATGCTATTCGCCAAAACTACTCTACATTTAATAAGGCCTAAAATGAACTCTTTTGTTGATACTATAATGTTAATACTTTTTATACTCTTTATGATCTTTGTCTTTGGAGGATATCATAAAACAAAATCTGCTGAGCGTGAAGAACAAAGAGAACGTGAAGAAAAGAAAAAACAAATAAAGAAAGAGTAGGGTTGTTTTAAAAAACTAATGACTTTAAAACTCCTATTTGAACGTTATTGTTATGTTTTATTTTTAAATATGCAAATGATGAGTGAATTGTATTAAAAGAAAGAGATAAAAGTGGTGACCCCTAGGAGACTCGAACTCCTGTAACATGGATGAAAACCATGGATCCTAACCGCTAGACGAAGGGGCCACTCTTAAATAACAACTTTGTTTTGTTGTGCCGGAATTATATAGAGTTTATCCTTAAAACAAGATAAAATCTATATAAAAAATTACTTATTCATAAAAACTACGAAGAGCTCTAATTATTACAGCATTTTTAGAAATACTTTCAGCTTTTGCATTATCATTTACTGTTTCATAAAGGTCTAAAGGAAGAGAAATAGAAAAAGTTTTTGTTTCTACCTTTTTCTTTTTAGCAACCATTGAAACAACATTATTTAAAAGTTCAATAATTTTTTTTGTATCTATCGGCTTTTGAATAAAACTGTTTACACCGACTTCAATAGACTCAGAAATTTTTTCCATATCATTACTTGCAGAAATTACAATAATGATTTGATTTGCATTAATTTGACGAATTCTACGTGCTAACTCAATACCATCCATTCCACTCATAATAATATCAACAAAAACTATATCAGGTTTTTTCTCTTCATAAACCTTAAGTGCACTTTCACCATCAAAGCATGAAGCAACATCAGAAAAGAAGTTTTTAAAAGTAGAGCTTAATAACTCATTTGTAACCTTTTCATCTTCTACTACCATTGCAGTAAGTTTTTTAGTTTGTTCAGTAAGTTGAATTAAATCTACATTGCTACTCATAATTAATATCCTATAATTTTAATTTGTGAAATTATACATTATTAATAGTAAATAACAGAAACAAAATGAAACAAATCACAGATTTTGTTTAAATTTTTCTAACCACTCACTATCCGCTTTAGCATTTTCCTCTTTTTGGTCCAAAAGGGATCCAATTATATTAAGCAGTGTATCTTCATCCATAAACTCTAAAAGATTAGGATTGATCGAAGTAGGAGATATACCATCATAACTATTTAAAAGATCTTGAATATCTTTAATAAGCTGCTGTTTTCTGTTTTCTGTTTCCATTAAAAGTTCCTTTCTAAGTTATATTTGTGAAATACAGACATTTTATATCTATTGTATACTTTTGCATTCATTGTTTTTTTTAGGCTTATATTTTAAAGATATAGAGCACTTTTTTTCATTTTTATTTACTAAACAATAATTGGTTAACATAATGTAAATTCTCTTGAAAATTTCATTTTCCTCAAAGAGTTGGTCTGCCTGTTGATTTTGAAACTAAATTATCTAATATAATCATTTTAGGGTTCCATTGAGTTTGTATATATTGCTTAATTGATTGTTTAGACATTGGCAGATCATTTCTATTTATATTCTGCTTATCTAAAAAGTAAATATCATCCTGTAATCTTTTCTGTATAAGATCATACTTTTTTTTTGAAATTCCATAAAGCATTTTAAAAACCGATAAATTAATATTTTCTAATATCAAATAAAGTTGTTTATGTTTTTGATTCTGTAGTTTTAATTTAAAAAAATATAGATTTGCCTTTCTATACTCTAATCTATAGTTATTTGTATGAAAAATAATACCAACACTTCTTTTTATACCTTTTGTAAATTTGTAACCATTTGTTGCTTTTACATATTCATAAACAATATAGTTCTTTTTAACCTTATACACATATTGATATATATTAATATGAGCAAAAGAAAGAGTATCAGAGTAGAGTATTTCACCCTCTTTTTTTACAATATCTTCTCCTTTATATCTAATGGAAAGACTATTTTGTTTTGCATCTTGTTGAATTTGTGGAGTTGAACAGTTTGATAAAAGGATACCAATAGCACTTAAGATAAGATATCTCATTTTATCATCCTTTAAATATAGGCATAGGATAAGCCGAGTTTTGTTCTGATAGCATTAATCTACTGCATATTTTACAATATGCCTCTAGCGAAGCAATAGCACTGTAAGAGGCTAACCATCTGCTTCTTGCTGCCATGTTGGGTTTACAAGCTCTCTATGTTGCCATAAAGACTGGTGGTCTCTTACACCACCGTTTCACCTTTAC
>Ga0256837_1001347_pt1 | contig 17039 bp, 14 predicted proteins | sample 4562384metaG_FD_185976 | JGI IMG/M metagenome (GOLD analysis project Ga0256837, IMG submission 185976) | Hydrothermal vent microbial communities from Guaymas Basin, Mexico - 4561-384 | ecosystem: Environmental > Aquatic > Marine > Hydrothermal vents | place: Mexico: Guaymas Basin | collected...
AGCTTCTAATCGTGCAGCTACGGTCGTAACTGTAGCTGGTGATAACGAAAAAGAAGCTGATTATTTTCAATATATCTTAGGTGCTGACTGGTTCTTTGGTCAAAATATCGAAGCCTATGGTCAAATTGGTATGCAAGATGGTGATATTGATGGCAATACAGATTTAGATGCATTTATGTTGCAAATCGGTGCTAAATACACTTTCAACAGTGTTGATATGAAACCTTTTATCGATCTTGGTTATAAAACATTATCAGGTGATGATAAGAATAATAATGATAATGATGACGAAGCATGGCGTTATAATGGTGATGATGACATCGCTATTTTGTTAGAAGATGAATTAGAGTATTCTTCAAATCTTGAACAATTCCGTCTTTTGACTGGAATCTCTGATGTTGCTGGTGTTAAAGGTTTAGATTTAAACTTTAATTTTTTCTATAACCAAACAGAAGAAAACTACGTAGATAATAAAGATGGCATTGGCGAAGAATATGATTTTGTAGCAAAATATGCTTACTCTGAAGATGTAAACTTATATGCTGCTTGGGCTCATATTGATGTTGATAGTGATTTAAGTAAAGATGCAGATGATATGGATTTACTAAAATGGGGTGTAGTAGTTAATTTCTAATTAACCGCATAACAAGTAAAACTTCAAGGGACTCTCTATTTGAGAGTCCCTTTTTTTTTGAAAGGTAAAACTATGCTAAAAATATTGCAGTTATCAATAGTGTGTTGTTTATTGTTTGGTTGTACACAAATTATACAGCCAGATTTGGGTGTTAAATTAGACAGTGCTAAAATTATAGCCCGTCGCAGTGGTAGGATTAGCTTTTCAAAAGCAAGTGTGCGTCGTTATTCTAATAATCAAGTATATGTGTGTGCAGAGATTAATGGTAAATTATTATCAAGTAAAGCTACTAAAGGGTTAAAACAGAGCTTGCAAAACTTTGCAAAAACTCCTATAGAAATCATAATTAGAGATACAGAAGGTAAAATTGTAGATAAGTCTTTAGTAAAAATGTATAGATTGCGTCAAAGTAGTGCAAATCAGGTACAAGCAAAAATTAAGTATTTGCCAAAGTTAAAATTAACTCAAGAGCATATTATTACTCTTGTACCAAGATGGTAAGCTTATTTAATTGTAATTGTATGAGTGAGTTATAAGTTCTAATTTGCTTGCAAAAAAAAGAATATTATTTAAAATAATAAAAATATTGCCCTGTCATCTAATGGTAGGATTATGGTTTCTGATACCATCCATCAAGGTTCAAATCCTTGCGGGGCAACCATTAAAATTCCACTTTTAAAGTTTTATTGTTGTATAATGTGCCATTGCGTTCGCGTATGCCAATTACTACTTGCTTGCCTACGGTTCCTTGTGCTGGCAGTCTATAATTGCGGCGTTTGGAGGTGTTAGCTTTTAATTGTCCAATATTTTTAGTTATTTCTGGTAATCCAGGTACTTTTATAAATGAGATTATGTCTCTTGTTTTGTTAGTATTGTTTGTTATTAATTGGGAAATTTCTATTTCAGAACCTCGATTTCGTAAATGGTATTCTGCAAGTTGGGCTAGAGGGCTTTTAAGCTCAAAGCGTTTTTTAATTGTTATATTAAATTCTCTTTCGGCGTAAATATCTATATCGAAATCTGTTATATAATTTCCTTCGCGTGAATTTAATGGTGGGCTTATAATAAAATCTACAATTCGTTGCTCACCGGGGGCTAAATCAAGTGGTATTAAAGCAGGGCGTACGCTCCAACCTTTAGGATATCTTGGATGTATCCGCACATCGACAGTTTCTTTAAAGAAATTAGTCAATATTAATTTTTGTTTTTGAAATGCCATATCCATTTTTACTGGTAAATATTTTGGGTCTAATTTAACTGACATTCTGGTTTTTAGCAAAGGTCCATTTATGCCGGTATAAAACCTAGGAATGGAATTTAATTTTAAAACTTGCTTATCTCCTCGTAATGCTGTTTGTCTGAGTTTTCCCATCAAGTTAATTTCGGTTAGTTTTTCGCCTAATATGATTTCATCGGTTATTGGCCCTTGGTCATTCCATGTGCATAATATATATTGATCGTCTATGGTAAAAAATAACATTGTTTGGGGGCCTCTGGTTAGTTCGTTAAAGTACACTGCCCCAGAAAGCATCTTTTGCAAAGTAATATACGCACTAAATAATGGTCCGGCAGCATTGTGCTTACCTAGAAACGTGGTATAAGGGTCTTGCAATGGCCATCCATAAATGGTGCTAAAGTTATGTTTTTGTATGATAATAGCCTTTTTAATAAAATCACTTACCTGAGCAATAAAACGATCGTTACCAGTGGACGCTTCTATTGTAAATTCAGCCAATCCGGGGCGTTTTTCTATATTGATTAGTTCTTGTTCTAGCTGGTCTGGTGTTAATTGTGCTGGTACAAAGTAAGCGCGACTAGGCCAATATGGCGGTTGTGGATTGTATGATAAGGTCAGTGGTAATAATAAAGGTGACTGAAAATTAAATCGATCTATTTGATTTTGTAATTCATTTAATTCTTCACTAAATTCATTTGAATTGATAATCATTTTTGGCACTTCCCAGCCAACTTGCCACAGATTGATATTGGTGTTGTAAGATGCGAGTATTCTTTCAAAGCGGTTTTTGTTAATGCCGTTGCCAGCTAATGATTTTAGTAGTAGTCCGGGTATTTCGTTTTCGCCAACATTTTTATTTTGCAATATAGATGAACTGGAAAAACTACCAGTTAATTTGATATTTAAATTAGCTAATGAGTCAACCAAAGGAGTGTATTGTTGATGGATATTGTTTTTTGTGGCTTTTAAAGATATTTTATCAAGGTCGATTAATAGTTTGACCTTAGACACTTGACTTTCTTTGATTAGAGCAGTCATCGTTTTAGGGTCATTGTTTATATCTAATATTAGTCCATAACCACTTTGTCGCCCAAAAGCGGGGGTTGTATAGCCTATTTTGGTAAAGAAAAAATCCGTATGGCTTACTTCACGTCCATGTAAAAATAAGGTTCCGCGTCCTCTAAAAAAACCAGATGATACGATAGGAAAAGCCATTTTGCGGCTAGACTTTCCATATTTGTCGACGCGTAAAGGTCTTGATATTGAGGTTAAATTTTCACCTTGAAAATTTTGAATATCAATTTTAATTTCATAGCCATTTATAGGGTCGATACCGCCAATGTTTACGTCGAAGCTTACAGGTTCTTCAGGGCCGTATAAAGCAAATCGTTTAGATTTAAATAAAATTCGTGGTTGTCTACGGATATAGACGGTGTCGAACCATAGGTCGCCGCGTATATCGTTAGAATCTAAGCCCAGTCGTAGAGACATCGTAGTAGCTTTTGGTGGTACTTCGCTAATGCGAAAGCTAAAAGGTAAAAAGGTGCTTTTAAATTTGCGTAATTCTGTTGTTTGTTTAGAGATAAATTCGTTGTTTTTGTCAAAAAATCTCATTTGCATAAAGGCTTTGGTTGACGGTGCGTTTTCTTGGCGAACCATTGCCGATATTTGGTATGATGCGTTAATATCTACAGGTATACGTCTAGTTTCTAATGCGGCTTTGCCCCTGTCGAGACTAAAGTGTAATGATTTTTTGCCACTGTAAAAGATGTTTGAGTCTAATCGTCCCTGTATATAACTTGGGTAGCCTGTTTCGCTGACACTTTGCCAAAAATCAGGTATTTGGTTCCAGTCTCGGTCAGTTTCAAAATCAAATCCCCAAGATTTGTTTTCTGGGTTAAAATAAACAGGTGCGGGAGGTGCTATTATATCATCGGCAATGGCCGTATTATGCAGGCTAGATAAAAAGCCCAAAGCTATAACTGATAATAACTTACATTTCACGGCAAGAATATTTCCTAGTGATTAATGATTCGTAATGTTTGTTTTATGCCATTATGACATAATATTAGTGTTTTATCGGTTTTTATATTAATTGTCATTAGTAAAGTAACAAGTATAGTTTGTCAAAATTTTCTAAAAAAGCACTAAATATTATTATAAATTTCTAGGTTTGCTAATTATAGGACCTTTGTTAAAATGATTGTTTTAGATAACCTTTTAACTTTGGAGAAAAAATGAAAGTATTAGTAACAGGTGGGGCAGGTTATATAGGTTCGCATACTTGTGTGGAATTATTAGAGGCTGGCAACGAAATTGTGGTCGTGGATAATCTTGATAATTCTAATGAAGAATCGTTAAAACGTGTTAAAGAATTAACAGGTAAAGACATAGAGTTTTACAAATTAGATTTATTAGACAAAACAGGCTTAGATGCTGTATTTGCAAAATCAAATATAGACGCTGTGATACATTTTGCTGGATTAAAAGCAGTGGGTGAGTCTGTTTCTATTCCTTTGCATTATTATCATAACAATATTACTGGTACTTTAATTTTATGCGAAGTTATGGCGAAGTATAATGTTAAAAATTTGGTATTTAGTTCTTCGGCGACTGTTTATGGAGATCCTCATAAAGTGCCGATTATGGAGGATTTTCCTATAGGTGCAACTAATCCATATGGCAGAACTAAAGAGATGATAGAATATATCTTACGTGATTTATGTGTTAGTGATAAATCTTGGAATGTAGCATTATTAAGATATTTTAACCCTGTTGGAGCGCATAAAAGTGGTCGTATAGGTGAGGACCCTAATGGTATTCCCAATAATTTAGTGCCATTTATTGCGCAGGTAGCAGTTGGGAAGCGTGATAAATTAAGCGTTTTTGGTGGCGATTATGATACTAAAGATGGTACGGGAGTGCGTGATTATATTCATGTTATAGATTTGGCACTTGGACACTTAAAGGCGTTAGATAAATTAAATTCTAATCCTGGTTGTGTCACTTATAACTTGGGAACAGGCAATGGTTATTCTGTATTAGAAGTTATTAAAGCCTTTGAAAAAGCAAGTTCAAAAAATATAGCTTATGAAATTTGCGATAGACGTCCCGGAGATATCGCAACTTGTTACGCTGATCCTTCATTTGCAAAACAAGAGTTGGGTTGGGAGGCAACCCGTGGTATTGATGAAATGTGTGCTGATTCATGGCGTTGGCAGAGTGAAAACCCTAACGGTTATTAGTTGGTAATTCATTATTAATCAGTATAATTCACCCTTTGATTTTAAATATTCTGATTATATGGTGAATTATGAAAGAGAAGTTGTTATCACTTAAAGAGTTAGCCATGTCCTCGTTGAAGGACTGTGCTAACTCGGCTCATTTAGAGGAGTTTCGTCTTAAATATTTAAGTAAAAAAGGAGAGTTAACCTCTGTACTTAAATCCCTTAAAGATGTAGCTCCAGAATTGCGCCCTGCTATGGGTCAATTAGCTAATGAAATTAAAAACACTTTGCAAAAAGAGTTTAACGAATTTCAAGACAAACTTAAAAAAGCTGACATTGCTAAGCAATTAAATGAAGGTGGTTTAGATGTTACGCTACCTGTTGCTAATGATATGCCAGGGCATCTGCATCCTATTACACAAATTCAACGTGAGATAGAAGATATCTTTAGAGGTATGGGGTTTATGGTCTTTGATGGACCTCAGGTCGAAGATGAGTTTCATAATTTTACAGCTTTAAATATTCCCGATTGGCATCCTGCCCGCGATAGCCAAGATACTTTTTGGTTAAATGATGGCAATTTATTGCGATCGCATACTTCTAGTGTACAGATTCGTGCTATGCAACAATTTACTCCTCCATTGCGTGGTATAGCTCCTGGCAGGGTGTTTCGCAATGAGGCAATTGATGCTTCTCACGAAGCTTGTTTTTATCAAGTTGAAGGATTGTACATTGATAAAAATATTTCGGTGGGCAATTTGATTCATACTATGAAAGTAATGTTGCGTGAAATATTTAAAAAAGATGTCGAGGTACGTTTACGCCCTGGTTTTTTTCCGTTTGTGGAGCCTGGTTTTGAATTGGATATCAGTTGCTTAATATGTAAAGGTAAAGGCTGTAGTGTTTGTAAACAGTCTGGTTGGGTAGAGCTTTGTCCATGTGGTTTGGTGCATCCTAATGTTTTAAAACATTGTAATATTGATCCTGATATTTGGTCTGGCTTTGCCTTTGGTTTAGGTATGGATCGTTTGGTAATGATGCGCTATGGCATAGATGATATTCGTCATTTTCACAGCGGTGATCTTCGCTTTATCCGCCAATTTTAGGAGCATATTATTATGAAAATTTCAGCAAAATGGTTAGGATTATATGTAGATTTAGAAGGCGTTGATATTGATGATTTATTTAATCAATTTACAATGACAACTGCCGAGGTTGAGGGAATAGAACGCTTAGGTAGTGAATTGCAAAAATTAGTTGTAGCACGAGTAGAAGATGTACAACCGCATCCAGATGCCGACAAATTAAGTGTTACTCAGGTATTTGACGGCGAAAAGACATCTCAAGTTGTGTGTGGTGCTAATAATGTCAGAAAAGGAATGTATACAATTCTAGCTCAACCAGGCGCAAAATTTGGTGATTTTAAGATTAAAAAATCAAAATTGCGTGGTGTGAAATCAGAGGGTATGTTATGTAGCTCTGATGAGGTTGGTGCTGGAGAAGCTAACGGTGGCATTTTGGATTTAGACGAAATTACACCTGGCACACCAGTAGCTCAGGCATTAGGTATAGACGATGCTATTATTGAAATCGATAATAAAAGTTTAACCCATCGTCCAGATTTATGGGGTCATTATGGATTGGCGCGTGAAGTATCAGCTATTATTAAACGTCCGTTAAAAACGCCAGTTAAACCATTGCCAGAAGGGGGAACAGGAGTCGAATTTAAGGTTGAAGTTCACGCTAAGGATTTGTGTCCTCGTTATATGGCTACAGTAATTGAAAACATTACAGTTAAACCTTCTCCAGAGTGGCTACAGCAATTGTTGAATGCGGTAGGTTTACGCCCGATTAATAATATTGTTGATATAACTAATTTTGTGATGTCTGAGATAGCTCAACCATTGCATGCGTTTGATTTGTCTAAAATAGAAGGCAATCAAATTAATGTCAGGCGCGCTAAAGCTGGAGAAACTTTGTGTTTATTGGCCGATCAACAGAAAGTATATCTAACTGAAGAAATGTGTGTAATTGCCGATGCCAATAAGCCTATTGCCCTAGCAGGTATTATGGGAGGGGATAATTCTAAGATTGATGACAATACAACTTCTATAGTATTAGAAGGCGCAGCTTTTGATTTTATTAATAATCGTCGCACTTCTACCGCATTAAATATTCGTACAGATTCTTCAATGCGTTATGAAAAATCACTAGATACAAACTATGTTCCACAGGCTGTCTCACGTTTTTTAGAATTGTTAAAACAGAGTTGTCCAGATATGCAAATATCATCACAAATTTTTGATGTAAATAATGTGGATCGACAAGATATTGAAATAGATTTAGACTTAGATTGGGTGCGTATTAAATTGGGTGCAGAATTATCTAATGAGACTATTGTTAGTATTTTAACCAATTTAGAATTTGAGATTACTGGTGCTGACTCTAATCTAAAAGTCAAAGTTCCAAGTTTTAGAGCTACTAAGGATATTTCGGAGCCGATAGATCTTGTAGAAGAAATTGGTCGCAGTTATGGCTATGATAATATACCGGAAAGTGCACCACTTGCGCCTGTGTTGCCTATTAAAAGAGATAAAATACAAGATGGATTAAGCTTAGCTAAAGATATTATGAGTGCTGGTTTTGGTTATGATGAAGTTTATAACTATTCTTTTATTTCTGCAAAAAGTATAGATGATTTAAAATTAAAGGGTGAGCATTTATGGGCTAATAATCCTTTAAATAAAGATCAAAGTCATTTGCGTACTAAATTAATCCCCCATATATTAAAAAATATTGTAGATAATTCTCGTCATTTAGATAAATTTAAATTGTTTGAGGTTGGTACTACTTACATTCCTATGCCTAATAGTATTGCTTTACAAAGGCTACATTTGTGTGCAGCTTTGCGAGTTGACAGTGCAATATCTGATATTAATTTTTATAAGGTGCGGGATACTGCTGTAGAGTTAATTAGTAGATTGGGTCGTAATGTGGTTGTGAAACCTTCGCTTAACATTCCAGAGTACGCATATCCATCGCGTTGTGCAGATTTAGTTGATGGTAGTGAAGTTTTGGCTCAAATTTTTAATTTGCACCCAGCAGTTGCACAAAGTATGGGTATTACAGGCGATGTAGTTATAATGGAAGTCGCGTTGCAAAGTGTTATAGAAGGCTCAAAGTTACAATTTAATTTTACACCTTTATCTAAATATCCTACAGTACCATTTGATGTTGGAGTAGTAGCTAGTGAAGAAACTTTAGCAACTGATATTTTTGATGTGATTTATAAATCGGCTAAGGGTTTTGTGCAGGATATAACGGTTTTTGATGTCTATCGTGGTGAGCAAGTTGGTGAAGGTAAAAAGAGTTTGGCCTGTAAGATTGTTTTAGGTAGTGCCAAGGGAACTATGGCGCCAAAACACATAGAAAAAACGCAAAATAACATAATGAATAAACTTCAAGAAAATGGATATGGTATAAGGTAAAATTATGGCAACAAAAACAAAAGCAAAAACAAAAAACAAGTCGCTTTCTTATAAAGATGCCGGAGTAGACATTACTGCTGGTAATAATTTTGTAGAATTGATAGGTCAACATGTTAAAAAAACCCATGGTGCCAATGTTATTAATATTCATAATGGTTTTGCAGGGGCAATGAGCTTGTTTGGTAAAGGTGCAAAGCAGTATAAAGATCCTGTTATGTTAAGTTGTACTGATGGAGTTGGTACAAAGTTAAAAATGGCTTTTGTTTTAGATAAACATGATACAGTAGGTATTGATTTAGTAGCTATGAGTGTTAATGATTTGATTGTGCATGGTGCTGCTCCAATGTTCTTTTTAGATTATATGGCAACTGGAAAATTAGAACCTACTAAAATGGCTGATGTAGTGAAGGGGATTAGTGAAGGTTGCATACAGTCTTCTGCTGCATTAATCGGTGGTGAGACAGCCGAGATGCCAGATTTTTACAAAAAAGGTGAGTATGATTTAGCTGGTTTTGCTGTTGGTATAGTGGAACGTTCTAAAATGTTAGTGGGTGATAAAGTTAAAGAAGGTGATGTTATTATTGGCCTACCATCTAGTGGTTTGCATTCCAATGGATTTTCTTTGGCTCGTAAGGCATTGGGGACTACTAAATCTAAATTAAATAAATATTCTGATGAATTGGGAACTACGGTAGGTGAGGCCTTAATTGAGCCTACGCGTATTTATGTTAAACCTATAATTGCTTTATTGGATAGTTATAAAACACGTAGTCCAATCCATGCGTTAACTCATATTACTGGCGGTGGTCTATTGGAAAATATCCCTAGGGTATTACCAGATGATTGTAAGGCTGTTATTAACACAAAGGCTATTGATGCACCTCCAATTTTTAAAATGATTAAAGAAGCTGGAAATATTGTTAAAAAAGAAATGTATCGCACTTTTAATATGGGTATAGGTTTTACAGTTACAGTTAGTGCTAGTTCTGCTAATTCTGTTGTTAAAAAATTACAGGATTTAGGCGAAGATGCCAGAGTTATTGGCGAAATACAAAAAGGCAAAAAAAGCGTTAGCATTAAATAACAATGCCTCATCAAGTATTATTTGTATCCGAGTCAGATAGGTTTTTTCCCGAGTTAGATGATATGGTCGGGGATAATGTGTTGATATGGGCGCAGGATTTAAAAGATGGTCTTGCAAGATTTCATCATATGGATAAGGTGGATACTGTTTTAGTTGATGGGCGTTTAAATGGTGAAGAAGGCTTAGAATTTACAACGGCAATTCGTAATTTAAATGCAGACATACCCATTTTATTTTTGCATGCAGATCGCGATGGTACTGAATTGCGTTTTCATGCTGTTGAGGGTGATTTTTCAGTGCAAGCTATTGCTGGTTTAATAGAGGCTTCAAGTTGTAAACGTGAAGAAGTACGTCAGCAACGTGCATTGGCTACTATTAAGCATCCTGAAAATTTCTTTGAGTCTATGATAGGCGATAGTCAGCCTATGCGTACTCTAAAAGAAAATATTTTAAGAATTGCACCAACTTCGGCAACTGTATTGTTAACAGGCGAATCTGGCACGGGTAAAGAAGTAACTGCGCAAGCTATTGTGCAGGCATCTTTGCGTGCTAAAAAGCCTTTTATTGTTGTTAATGCTTCTTCTATACCAAAAGAGTTAGTTGAAAGTGAATTATTTGGCCATGAAAAAGGGGCATTTACCAATGCTTTAAAAACTAAAAAGGGCAAGTTTGAATTGGCAAATGGCGGAACTATTTTCTTAGATGAAATAGGTGATATGCCATTAGATGCCCAAGCAAAATTATTGCGAGTTTTAGAGTCTCACGAAGTAGACAGAGTTGGTGGTGATAAGCCTATTAAGATAGATGTGCGTGTGATTGCCGCAACAAATGCCAACTTGCCAGAGTTAGTTGAGACGGGTAAATTTAGAGAAGATTTATTTTATCGCTTAGATATAATAGGTTTGTTTTTGCCTCCGTTAAGACAGCGTTCGGCTGATATTCCATTATTAGTACATTATTATTTGGCTCGTTTAAAGCAACAATATAAAGTACATAAAATTATAGATAGTGCCGCAGCACAAAAATTAATGAATTATAATTGGCCAGGTAATATTAGGCAGTTGCGCAACACTTTAGAACGGGCTTATTTACTTTCTAGTGGCGAGAGCATAGGGGCTGATGACATTGAGTTGCGTTCTATGAATAGCGATGAGAATCGGGCAAAATCTCGTGAGCCAGTACAGTTTAACGGTACGTTGGAAGACTTAGAAATGAATGTTATTTTAGATACTTTAGAAAGAACCAACGGCAATAAGACAGAGGCGGCTAGAGTATTAGGTATCGGAACCAAAACGCTGTATCGCAAATTAGAAAAGCACCGCAATACAATAACTAGTAAAAAATAAGCTATATTAATTGTTGATGAAATAAGATGACAGATGTTGCTAATAATTTTTCCAGAGGGGCATTAAATTATGCAACTTCTGCGGATTTTCAAAAAGCTATCGCAAAGCAATTATTTGATTTTTATCCTCTTAAACAACCATGTAAAATTCTTGAGGTTGGTTGTGGAACAGGTTTTTTGTCTAGGCATTATCAACAGGCTTTTAATGAAGCAAGTTATATTGCAGTGGATATATCTGAGGGAATGTTGTCTGAATATCAAAAACGTGTTGGCTTTGGTAAAATCGTATTAGCTGATGCAGAGGATTTAAATTTTGAAATTAATTCTTTAGATGCAATTGTTTCGGCTTCGACGATTCAGTGGTTTAAAAATTTATCAGGAACTTTAAAAAAATATTATAATTTTTTAAAACCGGGTTCTGATATTTTAATTTCGACTTTTGGTGAAAGTTTTTTTAAAGAGTTTTTTGCGTATGTGCCAGCAGAATTTAAAAAGAATATGCCAAATTTTTATAATCAAGAAATTTTAAAAGATATTTTTAATAAAGCTGGTTTTGTAGATATAAAAACTAAACAGTACGTTAGTAAGCAACAATTTAAAGATGCTAAAAGTATGTTACGCAATATGAATAATTTAGGTTTTGGTCCATTGGGAGATAGACCGTTATCTCACGGTGATATGCGTAAATTACTTAGAGACTTAAGTAAACAATCATATATAGAGTTAAGTTATGACACAGTGCTTCTTAAAGCAACTAAGCCAGTTTAAATCAGTCTTTAAAAATAAAGGCCTTTTTATAACTGGTACGGATACAGATGTTGGTAAAACTGTTTTTACTTGGCAATTAGCTAAATATTTAAAGTCTATCGGTGAGAAAGTAATTATTTTTAAGCCTGTTGAATGTGAACCTAGCGGTCAAAAAGATAGTGATTTTTATAAGCGGATGTTGGGTTTGGATAGTTGTGAGTGCTTATATTCTTTTGATCGTCCTGTATCCCCACATTGTGAAGTTAGAAGCACAGGCATTAAAATTGACTTAGATAAAATTTGTGATACTTATCAGGGTTTAATAAGTCAATATGATTATGTAATTGTCGAAGGCGCGGGAGGAATATTTTGCCCTCTCGGCGAAGATGTATTTATGTTGGATTTAATTAGTCGATTACAGTTGCCAAATATTGTGGTATTAAAAAATAGGGTAGGTTGTTTAAATCATACTTTATTAAGTGTTGTGGCTTTGCAATCACGCAATTTGTTAGCAACTGGATTAGTTGTAAATGGTGATGACAATCTTGAGAATATACAAGATGTCTCTTGTTTAAGTAAAGTGCCTGTTCTTGCTGTTATGCCCGAGATTAGTATAATATAGTTTTTATTTTGTTGGTTAAAATATTATGGCAAAAACAGTTAAAAAGAAATCGACAAAAAAAACAACTAAAGCGTCTAGTAAAACTAAGTCTAAAGTTATTAATGAAGCGCCGTCGCCATTTTTATTGTTGTTTAAGTTTATGCTTCCATATTTATTGTTTGTTGGGTTTATTGTTGGTTCAACATTTATTGCTAAGGCGCGTATTAAAAATTTAAGCGGTATAGGTGCGCAGAGCTATACAGTAAGTCCTGTAAAAGGTATTAGTGATATGCAAAATGCAAGTTTGCAAATTGCTATTCAAAATGCTCTACATAGCAGTATTAATCCGTATTCTCCTTTTGGAGATAAAATATTGCCAAGTGTTTACAAGGAAATAAAAACAATTGCAGGTGTTAAGCAAGTTCATTATATTCGCCGTTTATATGAATCTAACAACGGTCATTTGCGTGGCAAATTGAGTTTGAATTTAAGTTGGCGCAAACCTTGGGTACAAGTTCAAAATAAAGGTTCGCGTATTATCTGGATAGATCAAGAAGGCTTTTGTTTGCCAGATACTAATAATTTTAGAAATAACGATGTTCCTTTAATTAAAACTAAACATGGTTTTTTTAAAGCTCGTACTAAAGCTGAAAAGCAGTGTAAAGCGCCTTGGCAAGATCGACATTTACAAAAAGCTATCTCTCTTTTGTTATATTTGCAAGACACAAAATATAATGTACCTTTTAAAGTTAGGGATATTGTAGTTGAATATCCTACAAGTATGCGCGATCGCAGAGCTATGTTTCGCGGTGTAATTAGAACAAATTTTATTATACATACTACTGAAGGTTATGCTATTAGGTGGGGAGCATATAATGCTAACGATAATTCATTTGAACCTCATAGACGTAAAGAAGTTTTAAATACAGTGCGCAAGTTAATTGCTGGACATCGGGCGCATTTGGAGAAGGTAGACTATTTTGATGTTAGTGCCATTGATGGTAGTGAGACAGTAAGCTTTAAATAAAAATGGGCAGATTAATATTAGAGCCTTCAATCCAAAAGTTTAGTCAATTATGTTTAAAATTGTTTTTCTTATATTGTATGGCATATTTTTTTGGCTTTTTAATGCATATACCTGTTTGTTTTGCATTGGTTTCTACTTTTACGCATAAAGCTTTTTTAGTTGCTAAAATTTCACAAGAGTTAGGCATCGAGCCTTTTTATACAGACGCAGAATTAGCCTCTTATGGTTTTGGCTCTCAGATAATAGCCAGTAGTTTTATTGCTTTTTTGTTGGCTACAGCATTGTTTTTTATCGCTTGTCCACTATGTTTGTTAGTGTTTGGTTTTTTTAAATCGATTAAAATTGCATTGGTTGTGATGTTGTCGACATTGTGGTTTTATTTAGGATCTTCACCGGGAATGCCTATTATGGTAAATGTTTTGATGGTTTTACCGCCAGTGAGTTTTTGTTTGGTTTTATTTTTTGGGTATAGGTTTTTAGAAACAAAAGACGAGATTGATTTAAATTTAAATTCACCAAGTGAAGAATTACATAATGGTTAAATTGAAACAGCAAGCAAAAATTTTGCAGGGTATAAGAAGCTTTTTTGATAATCTTAACTTCATAGAGGTACAAACGCCTATATTGATAAAATCTCCAGCACCAGAAGAAAATATAGAACCAATTAAAGCAGGTCGTGGCTTTTTAATTACTTCTCCAGAATTACAAATGAAGTGCATATTGGCACAGGGTTATTCTAATATATATCAAATTTGTCCAGTATTTCGCGCCAATGAAATAGGTCATTTACATAGCGAAGAATTTAGAATGTTAGAATGGTATCGCAACGGTGGTAGTCAGTATGATTTGTTTGATGATTGTCAAAATTTGATACAGTTTTTATTGAGACATCTTCAATTGCCAAACCAGTTACAATATCAAGGTTTGGACATAGATTTTACTTTGCCATGGCCACGTCTAAGTGTCAAAGATGCTTTTGAAAAATACGCTGGATGGAACCCAGAAGACAAACCAGATAGTGAAAGGTTTTATTTTGACTTGGTAGATAAAGTAGAGCCAAATTTGCCAACGAATAGACCATTGTTTTTAACTGATTATCCAGCTAAATTTGCTTCTTTGGCGCGTTTGAATCCAAAAAACACCAAAGTTGCGGAGAGATTTGAGTTATATATAGGCGGTATTGAAATTGCCAATGCTTATGGTGAGTTATGCGATTCTACCGAGCAGTTAAAGCGTTTTAGACAAGAGAGTTTATTAATTAAAAAACAGGGGCGAACTCCTCCGTCCATTGATAAAAATTTTATAAATGCTTTAGATGAAATAGAAAAAGCTGCAGGTATAGCTGTTGGTGTTGAGCGTTTGATGATGGTTTTGCTTGATATAGAAGATATTTCTAATTTGAGAGACAGAGCAACACTTTGATGGTTATACGATAATATGCTTGAGAGTGAAGAGTATTTAGATATTTTAGATAATGAGGGTAATTTTACTAATACAGTAAAAACTAGAGAGTTAGCCCACCGTTTGGGTTTGTGGCATCGCACAGTACATATTTGGGTTGTCAATGATGATGGTCAAGTTTTGTTGCAGTTGCGCGCGCCTACAGTGCATAGCGATCCAAATCGCTGGGATATATCTTCTGCTGGTCATATACCAGCAGGGGAAAGTTCGCGTTCTGGAGCAGTGCGTGAATTACAAGAAGAGTTAGGTATTTATACCCAAGAAGATAAACTTGTTTTTTTGTTTGTTAATAAGCATGAAATTATCTGTGAAAATATTTGTGATAGGGCATTTAATGATATTTATTTGTTACAGGCAAATATTAATATAGATGAATTAACTTTACAAAAAGAAGAAGTTGCTGCTGTAAAATGGTTGCCTTGGCAAGAGTTGCTAACATTGGCAAAACAACCAGATGTAGTAGATCATACTTATGAATATAATTGTTTGTATAAAATACTGGAGAAAACTTACAAATAGTGTAGGGTCTCTAAGGGGTTTTTTTAAGACTATAGGAGATAAAATGCTTGATTTATTAAGAAATGCTTTTCATACCGGTGTTGGCGCTGCAGAATTAACTAAAGAAAAAGCCGAAAAATTTGTCAGGGAATTAGCAGAAAAAGGCAAATTGTCCGAGGGTGAAGTAAAAACTTTTGTCGATGAAATTTTAGTAAAATCACAAAAACAAAAAGATAAATTTGACTCTTCTTTAGAGAAATTAATTGAAGGTGTTTTAAATAAAATGAATTTAGTAAGTCGTAAGGATTTAACTGAAATGGAAGAACGCTTGATGAAAAAAATCGAAGAAACCAAATAAAAATATTGTGTAAAGTAGTATGCTGAATATTCGCAAAATTAATGCAATTGGCCGTACATACCGCAATATAGCTAGGTATCGGCAAATATTGGGTGTATTATTTAAGTATGGTTTTGGCGAATTTATTGATAGGTTAAACTTAGAACGATATTTTAAAATTAGTATGAAGTTGCTTTTGCGCAGTGATGAAGGCGTGGCTAGTTTGAGCTCGCCAGAAAGAATGCGTAAAGTCTTGGAGGAATTAGGCCCTACTTTTATTAAGTTTGGACAAATATTGTCCACTCGTAGCGATTTAATACCTTTAGCGTATAGTAGAGAGTTAGAAAAATTGCAAGATGATGTTCCCGAGTTTGCATACGTTGAAGTGGAAAATATTATCATAGAAGAGTTTGGTTCTCCGCCAGAAGATATCTTTGAATATTTTGACTCTGAGCCTCTTGCAGCTGCGTCCATAGGTCAGGTGCATAGAGCCACTTTAAAAAATGGCGATGAAGTAATTGTTAAGTTACAACGCCCTGGCATTCAAAAAATACTTGAAACTGATTTAGAGATTATGTTGCATTTGGCATCTTTAATGGAATCCCATTTGCAAGAAGCAGAAATAGCTAAACCAACTAAAATAATATCTGTTTTTGCTAATAATTTAGAGAAAGAAATCGATTATTTACTTGAGGCTGAAAATGTAGAGTGTTTTAGGCGATATTTTTTAGATGATAAACGAGTGTATATTCCTAAAGTATATCATGATATTACAACTAAACGTGTGATTACTATGGAGTTTATTGATGGGGTTAAGGCTTCGGAAATAGACCTAATTAAGGATATGGGTAGCGATCCTAAAATAATCGCAAGCCATGGAATGGACTTAGTGTTAAAGCAGATTTTTGATTGTGGATTTTTTCACGCTGATCCACATCCAGGCAATGTATTTGTATTGCCAAATAATGTGATATCATTTATTGATTTTGGGATGATGGGACGGGTATCGGCGCGTGATAGGCGATATTTTGCAGACTTTGCTGTCTCTGTGGCCAGGCGTAATGAAAAACGGGCAGCTATTGCAATGTTAAAGATTACTAATCACGGTGATGATGTTGATGTATTAAGTTTAGAAGAAGATTTGAGTGCTTTAATTGATAAATTTTATGGATTAAGTTTAAAAAATATTGAGGCTGCACCGTTAATGCAAGGTGCAATAGAGTTAGTCTCACATCATAAGTTAAGCTTAAAACCTCAGTTTTATTTACTGATAAAAGCAGCGACAACTATTGAAGGATTAGGACGTAAATTAGATCCTGATTTTGATATTATCAAACATTCTCAGCCTTTTAT